>OFRY01001465.1_pt1 | contig 10158 bp, 7 predicted proteins | sample 1543171 | NCBI WGS metagenome assembly OFRY01 (sample SAMN04209240, study PRJEB22552) | human gut metagenome | biome: gut; material: feces | host: Homo sapiens | place: USA: Oklahoma | reverse complement strand
CCATCTTTTTCTGCAATCATGATATCGGAGAGGTTCAGGAGCTCTGCGGCAGGACGGCTATTATCCGCAAGGGCTCTATTCTTGAGGTCGCCAATACCGATAATCTCTCTTCCTCAGACACCCGGCGCGTTAAATTGAAAACCACAGATAATCTATCTGCTTTGTTTACCTTGTTTCAGATCAATGATCCCGTCGTCACTGGAGATCTGGTCACCTTCTCCTACCGCGGCGTGATGGATCCCTTTATCAAGGCGCTGGCAAACTATGAGATTCAGGATCTTCAGGTGAGCCTGCCCTCTTTGGAGGATGCCATTATACGGTTTTACGAAAAAAAGCTGGAACAGGAGGCCGCGGATCATGCCTAAAGTGTTTTCACTTCCTATTTTTACAAAAGAGTTCCGGCGCTCTGTCCCCAGCGTGATTTTATGGTTCCTGATCAGCGGCGGCCTGCTGGTCAAGCGGTTCCTCGATGACCGCAAGACCGAGAGCGAGTTTGCCGACCTTCAGTCGATGATCGATACCGCGGCGACCCCGGCTCCTGCAGGGGAGAATGTCAACCCCAACGGTGCCAGGTTTGCTGCCCTGCGCGACAAGAACAGCGACTTTATCGGTTGGATCTCCATCGACGGCACCAATCTGGATTTTCCGGTTATGTACGCGCCGGACAACAAGGACTTCTATCTGCGTCATGACTTCAACAAAGCCTACAGCGTCTACGGCGTACCGTACCTGGACGAGCAAACGACGCTCGGGGCCAACGCCGAGAGCGACAACCTGATCATCTACGGCCACAATATGAAAACCGGCACGATCTTCGGCTGCCTGACCGAGTACCGCAGGGCCGACTACTATCAGGAGCACCCCTTCATTGAGTTTGACACCGTCTACGGGGACGCCAAGTATGAGGTGTTCGGCGCGTTCACCATCGATGTCGTCAACGACACCTCGTTTATCTACAACCAGTACATCGACATGGACGAGGACGCCTACAACCGCTATGTGGACCAGGTCATCTCCCGCAGCGACGTGGACAGCGGCATCCGCCCTTCCTACGGTGAGCAGCTGCTGACCCTCTCTACCTGCGAGTATTCGTCCGCCAACGGGCGCTATGTCGTCGTAGCATGTCGGGTCAGCGACTAATTTCCGAAAGTAATTGCATCATGTACTTTAGATTCTTTTGCAAAACGCGCAAAATGTTCTTTCGCTTGCAGATTGCACTTGCTATTCTTCCGGGAATGTGCTATGCTAATAAATGCGCGATAACTTTTGATTCGTTCTTATATGGTGTAAGAAACCGGAAAGGGAGAATGCGCGCAGCGGGCAGCCGTAGCCCTTGACGGCTGCCCGCTTTGTCTTTATGCTGCGCACATCTGTACAAAATCTGCGTAAAGCTATAGACATTTGTACCCAAATGGCATATACTGTAGAAGTATTTTGCTCTAATCCAATAAAATGGAAAGTATAGTTTCAACGCTGTAACAAAGGGAGGATACCTGTTATGTGTGGAATCGTAGGCTTTACCGGCGCGGCACAGGCCGCCCCCATTCTGCTGGACGGCCTGGCCAAGCTGGAATACCGCGGCTATGACTCTGCCGGTATGGCGGTGCAGAACGCCGCCGGCAAGATCGAGGTCGTCAAGGCCAAGGGCCGCCTGAAGGTCCTGAGCGAGATGACCGACGGCGGCAGCGCCGTGCCCGGCAGCTGCGGCATCGGCCATACCCGCTGGGCGACCCATGGCGAGCCGTCCGTCGTCAACGCACACCCGCATTATTCCCGTGACCAGAAGATTGCCGTCGTACACAACGGCATCATTGAAAACTATCAGGAGATCAAGGAGCGTCTGATCAACAAGGGCTTCAGCTTCGTCTCCCAGACCGACACCGAGGTCGTTGCCCAACTGCTTGACTACTATTACATGGGCGAGTCCGCAGGCAACGCTCTGGACGCCATCACTCGCATGATGCTGCATGTCCGCGGCTCCTACGCGCTGGGCGTGCTCTTTGCCGACGAGCCCGGCGTCATCTACGCTGTGCGCAAGGACAGCCCGCTCATCGTCGGCAAGTGCGAGGACGGTGCCATCATCGCCTCCGACGTTCCTGCGCTGCTCAAGTACACCCGCACGGTCTACTACATTGACAATCTCGAGATTGCCCGCCTGACCCCCGACTCCATCGAGTTCTTCAACATCGACAAGGAGCCCATCACCCGCGAGTCCACCACCATTGAGTGGGACGCCGAGGCCGCGGAGAAGGGCGGCTACGAGCACTTCATGATGAAGGAGATCTACGAGCAGCCTGCCGCTGTCCGCGATACGATCTCCCCGCGCCTCAAGGACGGCCAGATCGACCTGTCCGAGCTGGCCCTTGACGAGGAGGCCATCAGGAATGTCCATCGTCTCTACATCATCGGCTGCGGCTCCGCCTACCATGTCGGCATGGCCGCGCGCTATGTGTTTGAGAGCCTGGCACGCATCCCCGTCGAGGTCGATGTCGCCAGCGAGTTCCGTTACCGCAATCCCGTGCTCGAAAAGGACGCACTCGCTATGGTCATCAGCCAGAGCGGTGAGACCGCCGACACGCTGGCCGCCCTGCGCCTGTGCAAGGAGCGCGGCGTGCGCACCATCGGCATTGTGAACGTCGTCGGCTCCAGCATTGCCCGTGAGGCCGACGCCACAATGTACACCTGGGCCGGCCCGGAAATCTCCGTCGCTACCACCAAAGCCTACAGCACCCAGCTGGCGGCCTGCTACCTGCTGGCTACCGAGTTTGCCCGTGTGCGCGGCACGCTGGCGGACGGCCAGTATGAGCACCTCGTCACCGAGCTGGAGGCTCTGCCCGAGAAGATCGAAAAGACCCTGGCCGACAAGGAGCGTATCCAGTGGTTTGCCAGCAAGTACGCAAACGCCAAGGACGCCTTCTTCATTGGCCGCGGCCTCGACTACGCCGTCGCGCTCGAGGGCAGTTTGAAATTTAAGGAGATCAGCTACATCCACTCCGAGGCGTTCGCCGCGGGCGAGATGAAGCACGGGCCTATTTCTCTGGTCGAGAATGGAACGCTGGTCGTCGGCATTCTGACCCAGCCGGACCTGTTTGAAAAGAGCGTTTCCAACATGGTCGAGGTCAAGAGCCGCGGTGCCTTCCTGATGGGCCTGACCACCTACGGAAATTACAGCATCGAGGACACTGCGGGCTTCACGGTCTATGTGCCCAAGACCGACCCGCACTTTGCCACGAGCCTGTCGGTCATTCCGCTGCAGCTGCTGGCCTACTACGTCAGCTGCGCCAAGGGATTGGATGTCGATAAACCGCGCAATCTGGCCAAGAGCGTGACCGTCGAGTAAATCGCTTTCGTCCGTTTTACCAAAAATTTACCACGATTTTTATACAATATTAGCCCCATTTGTCTGCCCAAAAGTAGGACAAATGGGGCCTTTTTGTGTTATAATAGTCTATATGACAATTTTGCCGGGCCGTATTGCGCCCGTTTTCAGATAGAAGAACGTATAGTAAGGATGGAATCGATGCAACAGGTCTCAAAACAACTGATAAAAGGGCTTCCGCGCCGCATCGCACTGATGCTGCTGGACTGCGGGCTCATTGTACTTTGCTACTGGCTGGCCGTCATGCTGCGCTTTGACAGCGGCGACGCCTACCGCCGCGTGGAGATACTGCGCGCCATGGCCCCGATGCTCTTATACGTCCTGCCCATTTATATGATCGTGTTCTGGTTCGGCGGACTGTATGAGATCATGTGGGAGTACGCTGGTATGCGTGATCTTGCACGCCTGACCTGCCTTTCCGGGCTGGCGACGGGCATCATCATGCTGTTCGATCTGATCTACCACAGCCGCCCGATCTCCGGCGCGGTGCTGATCTTCGGCGCGGTATTCAACACGGCGGCCATAGCGGGCGTGCGGTTCCTGTGGCGGCTGGTCCTGACGATGCGCAACGCCAAGGCCAACAAGCCGGAGGACAACACGCCATTGCTCATTGTCGGCGCCGGCAACGCCGGTGCGTGGGCCGTCAACCTCTGCAAGACGAAAAATCAGAGCTTCGGCAACCCGGTCTGCATCGTTGACGACGACCTGACCAAAAAGGGCCTGCGCGTGCAGGGCGTACCGGTGCGCGGCACGATCTCCGACATACCGGAGCTGGTGCGCAAATATCATATCCTCGAGATCGTCATCGCCATCACGACGGTCAAGGGTGACCGTTTGAGCGAGATCATCAACCTCTGCAACTCCACCCACTGCCGCGTGCGGATGATCAGTGACCCGCAGGCTGTTGACGAGAACGGCAATCCTGTGGCGGCGGGCTTCCGTGAGCTGAACACGGCGGACTTCCTCTCCCGCGACGAGATCCAGCTGAACAATGCCCAGATTTCCGAGTACCTGCATGACAAGATCGTTCTCGTCACGGGCGGCGGCGGCAGCATCGGCAGCGAGCTCTGCCGTCAGGCGGCGGCACAGCGGCCGAAGCGGCTCATCATTTTCGATATCTACGAAAATAACGCCTACGACATCCAGATGGAGCTGCGGCGCACGCATCCGGAGCTGGATCTGGTCGTGCTCATCGGCTCCGTGCGCGACCGTGCGCGCGTCATGCAGGTCTTTGACCGTTACCGGCCGGATCTCGTGTGCCACGCGGCGGCGCATAAGCACGTGCCGCTCATGGAGACGTCGCCGTTTGAGGCGATCAAGAATAACGTCTTCGGCACGTACAACGTCGCGCAGGCGGCGGATCGCTTCGGCACGCAGCGCTTTATTCTCATCTCGACGGATAAGGCCGTCAACCCCACGAACGTCATGGGCGCGTCCAAGCGCCTGTGCGAGATGATCGTGCAGATGATGAACGACCGCTCTGCAACGGAGTATGTCGCCGTGCGCTTCGGCAACGTTCTCGGTTCGGCCGGCAGCGTTATCCCGCTTTTTCGCAAGCAGATCCGCAGCGGCGGCCCCGTCACGGTCACGGACAAGCGCGTCATCCGCTATTTCATGACCATCCCCGAGGCTGTGCAGCTCATTTTTCAGGCGGGCGCGTATGCCCGCGGCGGCGAGATCTTCGTGCTCGACATGGGCGAGCCCGTGCGCATCGACGATCTGGCGCGCAATATGATCCGACTGTCCGGTTTTGAGCCGGATGTCGATATTCCCGTCGTCTATACCGGCCTGCGCCCGGGTGAGAAGCTCTATGAGGAGCTGCTGCTCAGCGGCGAGGGGATGCAAAAGACAAAGAACGATCTGATCTACATCGGCCACGAGATCGCCTTTGATCCCGCTGCCTTTGAGGAAAATCTCATGCTGCTGCGCGCCATCCCGGAGTCGGATGAGCCCGCGCTGCGCGCAAAGCTGCGCGAACTGGTGCCGACGTTCCACGCGCCGGACGGACAGACCCTGCCGCAGAACGCCGCGGTGGGCTGAAAAGGAGATGTCATGATGTCTGAGCGAATCTATCTTGCCTCGCCGCATATGGGCGGCAGCGAGCGCCGGTATGTGGATCTGGCGTTCGATACAAACTGGATCGCGCCGCTCGGCGCGAACGTCACGGGCTTCGAGCAGGATCTGCAGCAGTACCTCGGTGCGGGCTATGTCACGGCGCTGTCCGCCGGTACGGCGGCGCTGCATCTGGCGGTGCGGCTCGCGGGGGTGCAGCGCGGCGACCGGGTCTTTTGCCAGAGCCTGACGTTTTCGGCCTCGGCAAACCCGATCGTCTATGAGGGCGGCGAGCCGGTGTTTCTCGACTCCGAGCCCGACACCTGGAATCTCGACCCCGAGACCATCGAGGCGGCCATCGCGCGCTTCGGTGTGCCGAAGGCGCTCATCGCCGTGCATCTCTACGGTATGCCCGGCAAGCTCGACGCCATCCGCAGCCTGTGCGACGCGCACGGCATCCTGCTCATCGAGGATGCGGCCGAGGCACTCGGCTCGGTGTACCACGGGCAGAAATGCGGCACGTTCGGGCACTACGGCGTGCTGTCGTTCAACGGCAACAAGATCATCACGACCTCCGGCGGCGGCGCGCTCGTCTGCCGGGATGAGGCGGATGCGCAGCACGCGCTGAAGATGGCCACGCAGGCGCGTGAACCGGTCGCGTGGTACGAGCACACCGAGCTCGGCTACAACTACCGCATGAGCAATATCTGCGCCGGCATCGGCCGCGGGCAGATGGAGGTGCTCGAGCAGCGCGTGGCGCAAAAGCGCGCCATCCATGATCGCTACCGTGATGCGCTGGCCGGTCTGCCGCTGCAGCTTCCGGCCGAGCCGGAAGACGTGCGCAGCAACCGCTGGCTCACGGCGGCGCTGCTCGCACCGGACTGCGGCGTCACGCCGGGGCAGATCATCGCGGCGCTGGCCGAGCACAACATCGAGGCGCGCCATATCTGGAAGCCCATGCATCTGCAGCCGGTGTTTCGGGACTGCGCCTTTGTCAAGACGGCGGAGCGGTCTGTCGCCGAGGATGTTTTTGCGCGCGGCGTCTGTCTGCCGAGCGACACGAAGATGACACCCGAGCAGCAGGCGCAGGTCTGCGCCGTCATTCGCGGCCTGTTTTGAGCGGAGGGAACGATGGGACGAATCTATGAGACGTATGTCAAGCGCGCGCTCGACGTGGCGCTCTCCGGCTGCGCGCTCGCGGTGCTCTCGCCGGTCATGGGCGTGACGGCGCTGCTCGTGCGCCAAAAGCTCGGCAGCCCGGTGATTTTCTGTCAGGAGCGGCCGGGTAAGGATGAGCAGATTTTCAAACTGTACAAGTTCCGCACCATGACGGATGCGCGCGGTGCAGACGGCGAACTGCTGCCGGATGCGCAGCGGCTCACGCCGTTTGGCCGCCGCCTGCGCAGCACGTCGCTCGACGAGCTGCCGGAGCTGTGGAACATCCTGCGCGGCGATATGTCGATCGTCGGACCGCGTCCGCTGCTGGTCAAATACCTGCCGTATTACACTGCAGAAGAGCGCCGCCGCCATGCCGTGCGCCCCGGACTGACCGGGCTTGCGCAGGTCAACGGCCGCAACGCCCTGCGCTGGGAAGACCGCTTTGCGTATGATGTGGACTATGTGGATCACATCAGCTTCGCGCTGGATGCAAAGATCGTGCTGATGACGCTGCGCTGCGTGTTCAGCCGGGAGGGCATCAGCGCCGAGGGCAGCGCGACGATGGAGGCATTTACGGGAACGGCAAAGCATCCGGAGGAAGTGCAATGAACATTTTATTCTGCAGCGCCGGACGGCGCGTTGAGCTGCTCAAGGACTTTCGCAAGTCCATGGATGACGGCGACAGGATCGTTGCCGCTGACTTGTCCGAGCTGGCACCGGCTCTGTATGTCGCGGACGCGCATTACCTTGTGCCGCGCATTGATGATCCGAGTTATCTGGACACGATCCTGTCCATTTGCCGCAAGGAAAAGATCGACGCTGTCACGACGCTAATCGATCCGGAGATCGCGCTGCTGGCTCAAAACCGCGAGCGCTTCGAGCAGATCGGTGTAGAGGTGCTTGCACCCTATGCGGAGACGGCGGAGCTGTGCTTCGATAAGTTCAAGATGTCGCAGTTTCTTGCCGCGCACGGTATTCCGACGCCGGATACGTGGGGCGATTACGCCTCCGCAATGGCTGCTGTTGCAGCCGGAGAGCTTGCGTTTCCCGTGTTTGTTAAGCCGAGGACGGGCAGCGGCAGCGTGGGCGCACGCAAGGTGTACGATGCCGATACACTCAAGGCGCTGTGTCAGGCAGACCCCTCGCTGATCATTCAGCGGCTGATGACCGGCGATCTGGACGCCGATGTGTATATCGATACGATCAGCCATAGGGCGGTTTCCGCATTTTCCAAACGCAAGCTGGAGACAAAGCTCGGCGGAGCAAGCAAGACGGTCTCGTTCAAGGACGAGGCGCTGGTTGCTTTCATTCAGCAGATCACGCAGCTGCTGAAATTCAATGGTCCTGTGGACATGGATTTCTTCTTCCAAGACGGCGTGTACTATCTCTCGGAGATCAATCCGCGCTTTGGCGGCGCCTATCTGCACGCTTATGGGGCGGGTGTAGACTTCGTCAAGCTCATCAAGAATAACCTGAACGGCGTGCAGAACACGCCCGTATTCGGAAATTATGAGGAAAACATTGTGATGATGATGTATGACAGTGTGGTCATCACAAAACTGGATAAGGTGGAATGACAAAGCCATGCAGATCCTGATCTTGGCCAACCACAGCGGAGGACTGTATGACTTCCGCAAAGACCTGATCGCCGCGCTCAAGCAGCACGCGGAGGTATCCGTTGCAGTGCCCCACAATGACCGGTGGGATGAATTGCAGGCGCTGGCTGACCGTGTGATCGAGCTGCCCATCGATCGGCGCGGCATGAATCCTGCGCGCGATGCAAAGCTCCTGGGGCAGTACCGCGCGATCTTGAAGCGGCTTCGCCCGGATCTGGTGCTGACCTACACCATCAAGCCGAACATCTACGGCGGCCTTGCCTGCCGCGAGCTGCACATTCCCTATGCCGTCAACATCACCGGTCTCGGCAGCGCGATCGAAAACGGCGGCTGGCTCAAGCGGTTTGTTTTGACGCTCTACAAGCCGGTGCTGGCGGGGGCAAAGGTCGTGTTTTTCGAAAACGCCGGAAACCGCGATACCCTTGCCGCCGCCGGCGTTGTGCCGCAGGGGCGCGATGTTGTGCTCCATGGCGCGGGCGTCAATCTGGAGGATTACCCCTGCCAGCCCTATCCACAGGAGAGGACGGTGCGCTTCCTTTTTGTCGGGCGCGTCATGCATGAAAAGGGCGTGGACGAGCTGTTTTCCGCGGCGCGGCGGCTCAAGCGCGCGTATGGCGACGGGGTGGAGTTTCACATCGTCGGCTCGTTTGAGGAAGGCTACAAGCCCCTTATGGACGAGCTGGAGCAGACCGGCGTGGTCAAGTACCACGGCTATCAGTCGGACATGAAGCACTTTTACGCCATGGCGGACTGCGTTGTGCTGCCGTCGTATCACGAGGGGATGTCCAACGTGCTGCTGGAGGCTGCCGCCTCCGGCCGTCCGCTCATCACGAGCGACATTCCCGGCTGCCGTGAGGCGGTCGAGCCCGGTGTGAGCGGGTATCTGTGCCCCGCGCGCGATGCGGACGCGCTCTATGCCACGATGCGGCGGTTTGCGGAGCTGCCCCCCGCACAGCGGGCGGCGATGGGCGCGGCGTCGCACGATTGGATCGCGCGCAATTTTGACAAAAAGGCAGTCGTGGCCGAGACGGTCGCGGCGCTGCTGTGAGGAGCAACTATGGATCTGCTGTATGTGTATGATGACAAGATCGCCTGCGACCGCGACGGAAATTATTATACCGGAAGTGCGTTCTCTCAGGAGATCTTTGACCGCTATCTCGCTCAGTTTGACACGCTTACACTCCTTATGCGCAGAGCGCCTGTCAGCCCCGACGATATGCAGACGCTCGCCCGGATGAACCGGCTGACCGATGCGCGTATCCGCGTCGTGTTCTATCCGGACCGGCGTGAGAGCCTGCGCGCGTTTTTGAGCCTTCAACGCCGCCGGGAGATCCGGCAGATCATCACGCGCAGCATCACGCCCGAGCGCGCGGTCATCATCCGCGTGCCGTCGGAATCCGGGACGATCGCGGCGCGCTTTTGCCGCCGGATCGGAAAGCCGTTTCTGGCCGAGGCCGTCGGCTGCCCGTGGGACAGCCTGACGCACCACAGCCTGCGCGGAAAGGTGCTTGCACCGGGCGCATGGCTGCGTATGCGCTGGTGTATGCGCCACGCACCGTATGCGGTGTATGTGACCAATGCGTTTTTGCAGCGCCGGTATCCCACGCGCGGGATCTCGGCCGCTGTTTCGGACGTGGAGCTTGCGCCGGCAGATGCCGCCGTGCTGGCGCACCGGCTGGAAAAGATCCGCACGCATTCCGGCAAGCTTGTTCTGGGCACGGCTGCGGCGGTGAACGTGGCCTTTAAGGGGCAGCGGTATGTGATCGAGGCGCTGGCGCGGCTGAAGGCGGCCGGTCGGACGGACGTGGAATATCGTCTTGCCGGCGGCGGAGACCCGACTGCGCTCCGGGAGCTGGCGCAGCGGCTGGGTGTGGCCGAGCAGGTCGCCTTTGCGGGCAGTCTGCCGCACGATGCGGTCTTCTCGTGGCTCGACGGGCTGGATCTGTATATCCA
>OFRY01001459.1_pt1 | contig 10180 bp, 7 predicted proteins | sample 1543171 | NCBI WGS metagenome assembly OFRY01 (sample SAMN04209240, study PRJEB22552) | human gut metagenome | biome: gut; material: feces | host: Homo sapiens | place: USA: Oklahoma | reverse complement strand
CGGGATAACTACCATTCCAGCTACCATTGATGCACAAAGAATTGCAGATACGACTTTCTTTCTCATTGTAAAAATCCTCCATTTCTTTTTACGTTTCTCACGTTTTCTTGATGATGTTACTATAGCACAGGGCAATCTGGACATGGTTGGCAAGAAACAAGACATTTTAAGAAAAACAAAAAATGCCCTGCACAGGACAGGACATTTTTGTTGCAAGATAATGCTATATACTGATTTACTCTTACCTCTGCAAAAGCAGCCGGATAATCTCTGAATATTTTATTTAACTGTAATCCGCATTCAGATAAACTTCATCTCTACGGTGGAAACCTCCTTCAATAATCACCTTATCTATATTCTCTTTTGTCACTGCAGTTGGTTCAAGGATGCAGGAAGGAATCTCATAAGTTCCGTCATTTACTGTTTCTGTCACATCTTCCAGTTCTGCAACTCCCTTTCCACTACCCATTTCCACTGCATATTTCGCTGCTTTTCTTGCCAGATCTTCAATTGGTTTAAAAGCAGTCATATACTGTGTTCCTTCTACTATTCTCTGACAGGCTGCAAGATCTCCATCCTGACCTACAACAACCACATTTCCGGCAAGCTGATTCTCTGCCAGTACCTGTACGACCTGACTGGCAATGTCATCATTTCCGCACATAATTCCCTTAACATGAGGATATTTTTCCAGGGCTTCCTCCACATATCCGGCAGCCAGTTCTGCTGTCCAGCCATCACAGTTAGCTTCATAAACCACATGCAGATCTGTGTCTGCAAGCATATCATCAAACCCCTGTTTCACCATCTGGACATTATTATCTGAAGAGGATCCCTGTATCATAAAGACATCTCCTCCCTGAGGAAGTGCATTGACAAGTGCCTGTGCCATGATCTCACCCACCTTACGATTATCAAAGGAAATGTACAAATCTGTATTGGCATTATTGACCATTCTGTCATAGGAAATAACCGGAATTCCCGCACTCTGTGCCTTCTGTATGGCATCTGAAAGTGCTCCACAGTCTCTTGCGATCACAACAATCACATCCACCTGCTTATTTATAAAGTATTCAATCTGACTGATCTGCTCTTTGACATCTGCACCTGCATCCTGCACATTTACCTCTGCTCCCAGTTCTCTGGCAGTCGCCACAAATACATCTCTGTCGCGGATCCATCTTTCTATAACAAAAGAATCCACTGTAAGTCCGATCTGAACCTTATCCTCTTCCTTATTCTCTTCTGCTGTTTCTTCATTCTTATTCTGTTTTTGTTCTGAAGAGGAACCACATCCTGTCAGCAGTATCATCCCTGTACAAAATGCCAGTATTCCAAGCAGCAGCTTTCCGCAATTCTTTTTTGTCTTATATAATTTCATCAGCCTAACCTCTCTCTGAACTCACTAGGCGTAACTCCTTCATACTTCTTGAAAATCCTGCTGAAGTAATTGGGATCACTGTATCCTGACTGTGCACATATTTCCTTAATGGAAAGTCTGGAATCCTGCAGAAGTTCTCTGGCATTTTTCAGACGTATTTCTGTAAGATATTCAATAAAGTTCTTACCTGTTTCCTGTTTAAAAAGTTTACTGAAATAATACGGACTGATATCTACCTCTCTTGAAACATCATCCAGAGAAATATCCCTGCGGAAATTTTCATTGATATATTCCTTTGCTCTGTCAATAATACTGCCAGCTTCTTTTTCCTTGGAATTCTCCAGTTTCGTACAGATTTCTCTCGTCTTATCCAGAAACCACTTCTTCAGATTTTCTATATCCGTACAGGACTGAAGCTCCTGGATATAGCTTCTCCTGCTGTTAACATTATATTTTAAAGTTCCTGCAAAGAATGCCCTGCGTTCCGCATTCATCACCATCTCCAGGATTTTAATCTCAATGTCTTCTCTTGTGACGGCCTGCTGACTGTGCATCCATTCAAAAAATCCCTCTGCGCAGTTCATCGCTCCCGCAGCATCCTTCTCAAGGATCCTCTTCTGATATCTGATTTCCAGGTCTCTTGGATATTCCCCGTCATATTTCTGTGCCGCCGGTACATCCTCGATATGCACTACATGACTGATGCTCTCTCTCAGTGCGACCACCGCTTCCTTAAAAGATTCCTTCACGCTTCCAAGTTCTTTGACTCTTCCGATTCCACAGCGGAACATACTGTCGATCCGGTTTTCAAATTTATGTACCATATTTCTGGCTCTTGTAACAATTGCAACTCTGTCTTCGTAATCTTCTTTCGCATTTTCATAAGGAACAAGCAGTACGATCCTGTTTCCCATAATAGGACCTACAAGGCATTCAAAGAATCCCTGTGCGATTTCACGAAAAGTAGAATAAAATTTGTTTGCCTTTACACTTGCACCTACTGCATTACTGAGCACCCCATTTTCCATAGAATCTCCAAATTCTATGACCATCATATAACCGTATTTCTGACGGATATCAAGAAGCTGTGTATAATTATCCTGATAAGTAACAAAATCATCCTGCAGAAGAATATTATTGATATATCCGCTCTCAATCATGGGCACAACTGTCTCCAGCTTTTCACGGATACGGAGATCATCGCTTCGCTTCTGTCTTGTAGAATCTACCTTTTCCATAGCTTTGGAGCATATTTCCAGAATCACCTTTTTGTTTACCGGCTTGGTAAGAAATTCCATAACTCCAAGATTTACCGCTTCCTTGGCATAATTAAATTTATCATAGGCTGTAATGATCACAAAGACCACAGATCTGTTAAATTTCTGAATTTCCCGGATTGCCTGGATTCCACTTAAGCCCGGCATCTGAATGTCCATAAAGCAGATATCCGGCGGATATTTCTCCGCCTCCTCCACAACCACACGGCCTGTCTTGGCTGTATGGATCTCACATTCATTTCCATAGTTGGAACTTATAATATTTTTCAGGGATTCCAGCATGATCCCCTCATCATCAGCAATCAGGATTCTGTACATTTTTTTCGCTCCTCTCCAGAGGAATATTGATCACTACCTCTGTTCCCATTCCTTCACCTTCACTGTATATTTCCATTAATCCGTCCCGCTCATAATACAGTTCCAGACGGCTGATCACATTATTCATTCCGATTCCCGTGGAATCACCCTCGCCTGAACTGCTGTGGACTTTTTTTGACAGTACTCTTTGTATCTGTTCTCCGGTCATGCCCAGTCCGTTATCCCGAACACTGATCTCAATATGGTCGTTCCATCTCTCCACACTGAGATCAATATGTCCTTCCCAATCTATATTCCGGATTCCATGATTGACTGCGTTTTCCACAACCGGCTGCAGGATCATACTGGGAACACGTACATTTTCCACATCACATTCCACTTTTTTTGAAAAATGGATGTCCCCGGCAAACCGTACATTCAGAATATAAATGTAATTGTCCACAGCCTCCAGTTCTTCCTCCAGTGTGGCATCTTCCTCACCCTTCTTTACATTGTAGCGAAAAAAATCTGCCATCTTTTCCACAAAGATACTGGTTTTTTCTGCATCCTCCATCATTGCAAGCTGTACTCCTGCATTCAGGGAATTAAAAAGGAAATGCGGATTAATCTGAGACTGGAGATACTTAAGCTGTGCCTCCTTGAGATGTGTTTCCATCAAAAGCTCCCTCTCTATCATCTGCTGTTCTTTTTCCATGCTGGCCTTTGTCCTGGCAATGTAAAGACCAAGATTATCCACCATGGTATTAAAGGCTCTTGTTACCGTTCCAAGCTCATCCCTGGAATCTGCTGGGGGCATCTTTACATTAAAATTCCCCTGACCTACCAGCTGTGCAGTTTCTGCCATATTAGTCAGCGGCAGGAACATCTCCCTTGTTGCCATGATCAGAAGGAACATTCCACAGATCACCACCAGAAGCATGATCATCATATTACTGATCTCCAGATATCTCATAACCGCCCGGAGAGCTGCATAAGTCTGGGAATTTTCTTTAAAAAGCTGCTTGTTCAGCTCATCCATAGAACTCTGGATATAACTGTAAAGCTCCAGACTTTCATCATATTCCTGCTTATATTTCTCCACATTCCTGCCTCTCTTGGCAGCTACAGTTCCTGCGGTACAGGAAAGATATGATTCCGACATCTTACGTATCTTCTTCTCCAGAAGTTTTACGGAATCATCAATATTCCGTTCATTTAACTTCTCCAGCTCCTGCCTGTATTTCGCCTCATTCTGATAATAATCCATCAGTGCCTGAGAGTTTTTTACCTTCAGATACTGGTACATACTGTCCTGCACATCGTCAAAAACCTGCCCAAGCTCTGTGATCTGGGCATTGCTGGCATACACATCATCCATCTCCTGCATGGAGTTGTTGATCCGCGCATAAAACAACATGTTGATGCTGAACAGTAAAACTGCCAGCACGCCAACCTCGATCATGATCTTGCTTACAAGAGAAAAGTCACTCCAACGGATCTTTTTCATCTGTGACTGCCTCCCTCCTCATCTTCTTCACTGCTGTTCTGTCAAGAAAATTAATGTCTACGTTGTAGAAAGAATTGGTTCTTCCATCTTCTATATAGCTGGTAACTGCCTCCACACTGTACTGTCCCAGCTGGGTCGTGTCCACATCACAGGTAACTGAAATAACACCTTTTTCAACTGCCGCCAGAATATCCTCAGATGTATAATAACCAATGATCTTCACTTTTCCTGCAAGGTTGAAATCCAGAATTGCCTGTCTTGCACACTCCGTTGTCTCCTCATCCATACACACAAGGATATCCGGAACATTCCGCTTCTGCTGAAAAATATCAGTAACTGCCTCCTCTGTTTCAAAGGTTCCTGTTGACAGAAGATTCCTTCCCTTGATCTCAATATCCTCAGACCCAGCTGCCATCTTCACCGCATTGCTGATCTGAGTGTATATCTGACTTTCGTTCATATCATCAATATCCCGTTTCTGCAGGATCAGGATCTTCTTCGTGTTCTCATCCACGTATTTGGCAACAATTTCCCCGTAAGCCATGCCAAGCTGATAATCGCTGACTCCCACAAAGCTCTGGCGGCGGCTGTGCACCGCATCACTCATGACTGTAACCACCGGTATTCCGTTTCTTACTGCAGTATTGATTGCTTCTTCCAGACCGGCTTCTCCATTATACTGCAGGATAATACCATCCGCCTTGGCCGCAATGCTCATATTCATATAATCAAGTTTATCATAGGATGTTCCTCTGTCCGGCCCCATGATCTCAAGCAGTACATTATTCTGAGCTGCTTTTTTCTTCGCACTGTCATATACTGCCTGCCAGAACTGGGAATCGGGGCTGTCCACGATCATGTCGTACTGGTATTTATATATTTTCTCTTCCTGTTTATCCAACCCTGCTTTTTCACTGATTCCTCTGTAATAGGATTCTCCTGTCACATAAGTAAGTACTATCACGGCAGCAAAGATCAGCAGGATACAAACTGATTTTTTCTTCATAGTACACTCCGTTCTGTTCCGCAAAATATTCCAGATCCAGTTTATCATAATTTCACAGAAAAGTCACTGTTTAACATGGATTTTCTGTGCACTTTCATGTTATATTAATAACTATAACCTTGCCAAAGGAGGCCGCAAGACATGACAAACGCAACCAAGCTTGCCCTGGAAGAATCCCTGAAACATCTGCTTCTTAAGAAGCCTTTAGATAAGATCACCATCAACGACCTGACTACGGACTGCGGGATCAGCCGCATGACTTTTTACTATCATTTCAAAGATATCTATGATCTTGTGGAGTGGTGCTGTCTGGAAGATGCCAGAATTGCCCTTCAGGGCAAAAAAACCTCTTCCACATGGCATGAAGGGCTTCTGCAGATCTTTGATGCCGTGATGGAAAACAAGCCGTTTATCTTAAATGTATACCGCTGCGTGGGGCGGGAACAGATCGAAAATTATCTGTTCCAGCTTACCTGCGATCTTCTTATGGGCGTGGTAACAGAAAAATCAAAAGATATCCCCATCACGGATGAACAGAAAATTTTTATCGCAGATCTGTATAAATACAGCTTTGTAGGGATCATGCTGGACTGGATCAAAAACGGCATGCGCGAAGATTATCGCGAAATCGCAGATGATACCGCAACCGCACTGTATGGAAGCATCGACAACGCCATCCGCAATTTTGCCGCCAGAAATAAAACAGCAGAAATGCATACAGAATAAAAACTTATCAAAACAGATATAATGATAAAAAACTGAACACTTTCGGTATTTTGTAAATAGAATCTTTTTTCCGGATGGGCTATCATAGCCTCAACAGCAACAAAGAACAGTTAATCCGATACAAACAGGTATCTCATTTACGAAAGGTGGATGTCATATGTCAGATAAAAAAGGATTCATGGGACTTGCAGCACTTGCGGCAGCCGGAGCCGGCGCAGCCATGCTGATGAAAAAAACAAGAGAGATCAACGAAGAGGAAAACCTCCATGTGAAAGAAACTACTGCAAACTACCGCAACACCGAGCGTGGAAAGCATGACAAAAACAGCAAAGGGATTTATTATTCCAACGGTAACTACGAAGCCTTTGCCCGTCCGGAAAAACCGGAAGGTGTGGACGACAAGCATGCCTACATTGTAGGAAGCGGTCTTGCTTCCCTGGCTGCTGCATGCTTCCTGGTAAGAGACGCACAGATGCCAGGTGATCATATCCACATCCTGGAAGCCATGGATATTGCCGGCGGTGCCTGCGATGGAATCTTTGATCCGTCCAGAGGCTATATCATGCGTGGCGGTCGTGAGATGGAAAACCATTTCGAGTGCCTGTGGGATCTTTTCCGCAGTATTCCTTCTCTTGAAAAACCGGGTGCTTCTGTTCTGGACGAATTCTACTGGCTGAACAAGCACGACCCGAACTATTCTCTCTGCCGTGCAACCGTCAACCGTGGACAGGATGCACATACCGACGGAAAATTTAACCTGAGCCAGAAGGGCTGCATGGAGATCATGAAGCTGTTTATGACAAAGGATGAGGATCTTTACGATAAAACCATCGAAGATGTATTTGATGATGAAGTGTTTGATTCCACCTTCTGGCTGTACTGGAGGACCATGTTCGCATTTGAAAACTGGCACAGTGCTCTGGAGATGAAGCTTTACTTCCAGCGTTTTATCCACCACATTGCAGGTCTTCCGGATTTCAGCGCCCTGAAATTCACCAAGTACAACCAGTACGAATCCCTGATCCTTCCCATGAAAAAATATCTGGAGGATACAGGTGTTGACTTCCAGTTTAATACTGAGGTCACAAACGTAATCTTTAATTTTAAAGATGGCAAAAAGATCGCCACTGCTATCGAATGCAAGGTAAAAGATGTGGAGCAGGGCATCCTTCTTACAGAAAATGATTATGTTTTCGTCACTAACGGAAGCTGTACAGAGGGCACGATCTACGGCGACCAGAACCACGCACCAAACGGTGATGCAGAGGTACGCACCAGTGGTGTATGGTCTCTGTGGAAAAATATCGCAGCTCAGGATCCTTCCTTCGGACATCCGGAAAAGTTCTGCTCAGACATTTCCAGAACAAACTGGGAATCCGCTACTGTCACCACTCTGGATGACCGTATTATCCCTTATATCACCAATATCTGCCAGCGTGACCCACGTACCGGCAAGGTTGTTACCGGTGGTATCGTAAGCTGCCAGGATTCCAAATGGCTCTTAAGCTGGACCATCAACCGTCAGGGACAGTTCAAAGAACAGGATCCGAAGAAGGTCTGTGTATGGGTTTACGGATTGTTCACAGATGTTCCCGGTGATTATATCAAGAAGCCGATGAAGGATTGTACCGGTAAGGAAATTACCGCCGAGTGGCTGTACCACCTGGGTGTTCCGGTAGATCAGATCGACGATATGGCAGAAAACAGCGCTGTCTGCGTTCCGACCATGATGCCGTACATCACCGCCTTCTTCATGCCGCGTACCAAAGGTGACCGCCCGGATGTTATCCCGGATGGCTGTGTAAACTTTGCATTCCTGGGCCAGTTCGCGGAAACTCCTCGTGATACCGTATTCACAACAGAATATTCCGTACGTACTGCAATGGAGGCTGTATACGGACTTTTCGGTGTAGACCGTGGGGTTCCGGAAGTATGGGGAAGCGTTTACGATATCCGTGAGCTTCTGGACAGCAGTGTGAAGCTGATGGACGGAAAATCCCCGCTGGAGATCCAGCTGCCAGGGCCGCTGAATGCACTGAAGAAACCACTTCTGAATGTTGTGAAGGGTACTGTGATTGAGAAAGTACTGCGGGATCATGATGTGCTGAAAGATTATATGTAAGATATACAGCCTGCCAGGCAGATATTCTCAATCCGAAAATTAAGATTTGAACACAGTAACGGGCCTCCGGTTCTATTCGTGCAGCAATCCCCCGGAAATACTTCTCGCGCGGTATTTCCGGGGGATTATTTTATTTTCTGATACTTATTTTCCCAGTGTTTCATTCATACTTCCGGAACGGAAGCCCTGAAGATCCAGAGTCACGTAAGAAAATCCCAATGTGCGGAATTTCTCTGTGATCTTTGTTCTTGTTTCATTATCTGCAATTTTCAGGATCTCTTCTTCCGGAACCTCGATCCTTGCCATGGTACCGTGGATGCGAACACGGAACTGATGGAATCCCAGATCCATCAGAAACTGCTCGGCCTGATCTACCATGTGAAGCTTCTCCTCGGTAATGGTCTCACCGTATACAAATCTGGAAGCAAGACAGGCAAAAGATGGCTTGTTCCAGGTCGGAAGATTCATGTCTTTTGACAGCTCCCGGATCTCTTCTTTATAGAGGCCTGCTTCCTGGAGCGGACTGCGGACCCCAAGCTCCTGGATAGCCCTTTTTCCCGGACGGTAGTCGCCCAGATCATCCATGTTGGAACCTTCCACGATCATGTTCATATGGCGCGCCTTTGCAGCTTCCCAAAGTCTGGTAAAGATGGCTTTTTTGCAGATATAGCAGCGGTCCGGCGGATTCTGACGGAACCCCGGGATGTCGAATTCGTTGATCTTGCATATCTCCTGGCAAATGTGATTTTCCTGGCAGAAATCTTGCGTTTCTTTCAGTTCTCTGTCGGTGAAGGAGCATGGACATGCGGTAATGGCCATAGCTTTGTCGCCAAGTGTTTCCTGTGCAGCTTTCAGCAAAAATGTGGAGTCCACTCCACCGGAAAAAGCTACGGCTACACTTCCCAGGGAACGGAGGATTTCCTGGAGTTTTCTGTATTTTTTTTCAAGTGTGATGTTATCTGTTGCTGGCATATGTTCTGTCACCTCGTAATTTGTAAAATCTTATTTTTGCCGGATACGAATCTGTAATTTTCAGATCTGTTCTTATTGACATGCTCTTGCAATGCTATGTGTGTATTATTTATTGTAAACGATACCTTTTTGCCATACAAGTATTTTTCTACCTGACAGATGTACTATGAAATTTATTAGTATCCTCTCTGTTTCCAAACATAATAAGACCGGAAATACAGCATATGCCATACTTCCAGTCTTTCTTTTTACAGTTATTACATTTCGATCACATCAAGATCATCCGGAACAAACAGATTTCCGTGATAATACTCTCTGCCTTCTGCTCCGTAAAGCTCTTTACGTTTCTTAATGTTCTTATCCTCTGTGTGATACAGGACAAGATTCTTAACTCCAAGGTTCTCCGCCAGCTCACTGGCATCCTTAACTGTGGAGTGATGCTTTTCATATGGATTGAAGATATCACGCTGTCCATACAGACAGAATGCTTCGTGGAACATCCAGTCGCTGCCTTTTGCGTATTTCTCTTCACATTCATTGTATGGCTCGTCTCCGCAGCAGGTAAGCACCTTACCACCGTCATAGATCATCTGGAAACCGAACTGTTTCGCCTTGGTGGAACCGATATCAAAGAAGGTCACTTTCTTATTAAGAATTGTTTTTTCCTCGCCGTCTTTTACCTCGATCAGATGAAGTCTGTCACCGATGTACTGTGTCTCCTTCTTATTCAGAAGCTTAAATGCCATGTCTTTCAGAAGTCCGATCACTTCATCATGAGCATAGATGTTTGCCTCGCCCTGATAAGTGCCTTTTTTCATGTTCTGGCAAATGATGCGGATCACCCACACGATCCCCATGATATGGTCTACGTGCTTATGTGTAACAAAGATCT
>OFRY01001453.1_pt1 | contig 10221 bp, 10 predicted proteins | sample 1543171 | NCBI WGS metagenome assembly OFRY01 (sample SAMN04209240, study PRJEB22552) | human gut metagenome | biome: gut; material: feces | host: Homo sapiens | place: USA: Oklahoma | reverse complement strand
ATGGCAGGGATGGAAGGAGACACAACCGTGTGGTATGCTTCCTATTGGAAATTCATAGTAGCATATTCCAACAACCGTTTCGGAGACAACTGGTGTCTTACTCCAGAAGAATCACTTGATTTCTATGCCGGAGAGACAGTAGCCCCTACTCAATTGATAATCCGTTCATCAAAGGCAAGCAACAATATTGTAAGTTTGAAGCATGGTGACTCGATGCTGGACATCACAGCAACAATGCCAGCACATATTGTAGTTGAGCAAAGATATGGATTAAGGCTCTACCCTTTGGCAGAAGCTTTGGTTTTCTGTACACCAACTTATTTCAGCAGAAACTCAGTCAATGCCCGGACCTGTTTGTCTCTGGTTGGCGGAGCTGATGAAATCCTCAAAGTGGTGGCCGACGAAGGAAACTCTTCCAGAGCCTCAAGACTTGTTGGTGCTTTCAGAAACATCGGGCGAACTGACGTTGCAGAAACTATTCTACAATTCATGACGAGACTTGGCCACGAGTTACGCCCAGAGGATCCATTTGAAGACACGACGCCCAGCCTATCAGGAACAAGTAGGAACACTTCACCCCATGCCATCAGGATCAGGCTGATGTGGCAGAAGATGAGAAAGCAAATACTCGACCTTCCACTCATTGCCCCCACACAAAGCCAAACCACAGAGGCAATACTAAGCAACATGGATGACAACTATATACGCGACAGTTACCATTCGTTATCCATTGAAGGCTATCGGGTCACAGAAGGACTTATCGAACGCGTTCGCTCTGGCGAGTGGAATCCGGAAGACGACAAGATTGATGCAGATCGCAAGAACGCTTTAGCAGCACGAGGCTATTACCAGGCATTCCAACAGGTCAAAGAGAGTGTCAAGACAATCCTTCAAGGAGCCAATGCCGGCAATATCGTCGGCAGAGACTTTGACAAATGGCACTTTGAAATGTTCCAGCCTTGCATTACTGCCGGCATTATCAAACCCTCAGACCTTGTAGGCTATCGATCCCATCAAGTGTATATTCGAGGTTCCAAGCACACGCCTCTTCCACCAGAAGCCCTCAGAGACGCCATGTCTGCGCTCGCCGAACTCATGGAATCAGAGGAAGACGCGATCGTCAGAGCCGTATTAGGCCATTTTTTCTTCGTGTATATCCATCCTTACATGGACGGAAACGGTCGCACAGCCAGATTTATCATGAACGCGATGCTCGTCACAAGTGGTCACCCGTGGAGGATTATCACAGTTGAAGAAAGACAGTCATACATGGCAGCACTTGAAAAAGCAAGCATTCATGGCGATATTACCGACTTTGCACAAATCATCTGCTCATAGCAAACGCTATCATTCCAGCCGCCAGATTTTGGTGTCAGACCGTATTTTGCCACCAAAGATTTTGGTATTAGGCAGTATTTTGGCAAAATAGATTTTGGTATCAGGGATTTTCCATGTGCCTCAGATAGGTTTCAACTCGATTATGTGTTACTATCGAGGCGACATTTTCATACTACATTCTCCGCAAATTGAAAATCTTGGGAATTTTGGATTGAAAATCTTGGGAATTTTGCACCTTAATATACAATCCACAGTTTCGCAAGTTCCAATGGATTTTATTCTGTTTATCGCCGTATCTATTTTCCGAGTGGCACATCGTGCCACAGCTTTGCATTCAGATAAAGCAGTCGAGAACTCGTTCTCGTAAGGCTTTGTATGGATGAAAAGCAAGTCGAAGACTCGGAAAACAGATACGGGGTTTATCTCGGTTTTTGTCTAAATTCCACCCTGCATCAGGTTTTTGTCTAAGACCACCCAGTAGCAGGTTTTTGTCAACCAACACCCACAACCCACTAAAAGGGCAAAGCCCCTCTCGGCACCCCATAATCCGTACAACACTCCGTTTCCTCTATCTCCTTCCACGCCTCATGCAAATAAACATTCACATCCTCAGGCAGTTTTCCTTCTTTCGCCAACTTCTCAAACTCCTCTGTCAAGTCTCTTATGGCATATTCCGGACTATACATGTCGTCAAAATACTCCCAGTGCCTATCCATCACAAAGTGTCTGCACATGGATTTCGTCAGTTGCAGGAACCTCAATGCTGCCGTCTGGTATTCTCCAACGGCAAGCAACGTCTCAATATTCTTGTTCTCTTCCAACATCAGCTGCCAGATGCTATAACAATCCCAATCCACATTTCTTTTGTTGAAGATACGCTGTTCATAGTCCTTGTTCAGTGGTATCAGTGACTTGGCCTCTTTCTCTGCCTCCAGCATCTGTCGCTCTTTCTCCCGTCGTCTCCGTTCAGCTTCTCTTGCAGCGCGTTCTTCTTCGTCATTCATCTCTCGCTCGATCTTCAATGGCTCTCCCGCGAATTTCTTGCTTGGTGCCAACATCTGTATATTGTTCTGCACTCGTTTGAAGCCATCAAACCGTGCCAGATGCGTAAAGATATATGTGAAGACCTCTTCTCGCTTCTCTTCGTTGTTCCATGCTGCCACACTATCTACCAATGCAGCAAAGCTCGCATAGATCAGTTTGCCGATACGTAGCTTGTAATCATTCAGATAGCCTCTAATGTCCTCCCTATATATCAGCAATGGCAGATGTTCACACAGCCCCATGGCTATGGCATACGCAGCGTTAGGCCTCCCCTTCGCCAACACAGCTGGTATCGACTTCTTCTCCCAGCGCTCCAGCAGCCGCAGCATATACAAGAAATCCTCCTTGTTCTCAGGCCGAAATTCCACCTCCTGCTTGAAGTACTCGGCGTAAGCCTCCTCCAAATCCACAGTCAACCCCTTCGGGATATAATCGATCTTCGGGCGCGCCATGCAGCTTCTACGTCTGCGCACCTCGGCAGCTTCATCCAGTCTTTTCTGATGGGCAATACGTTCTTCTCTGTCTCTACGAATCTTCTCCAGCTCTTCTTGAAACTCTGCTGCCTGCATGGTCTCCGCACACAGCAGCTTATCTATCTGCTTTGACAGGTATCTGCTCCATGCCTGATAATTACTTTCATCCACGCAATCAGGGCAGGGAATACCACTCTTGCTCCATGTATTTTCTGACAGGTAGAAAATTATGCTATATCTTTTCTTTTTGCTCATATTCTAAATACTTCTCCACCAAACAGTCGTACCCAAACACAAACGTGTCTCCCTTTGCATCCCCATACAGAAAATCCTCGAAACTGGTAAATGAAGACTGAAACATCTGCCCATACAGCATATCGTAAAAAATAGAGTTCCCCACCGCAGTATCGCTCTGCGCTAATGCCGCCACTCGGATGGGGATAAGAGTTTATTTACTATTACTTATTCTGAAAGAATAATCATGACTTATTCTATAATAGTCAAAGCCAAACTGTTCTATTTGTGGACAACTTATCTGTGCTCCATTTTCGCCAGCCTCCTCCGCTTCCATCAGACGATTTCTGTTGAAAGCATTAACAGCATTGTTCTCTGTTCGTTTTATGAGGTATGACATTAAACATACCTTTCTTTTCTTGTTGTTTATATACGACGATATTGATGGCACCTCAGTTAAGGTTTCCAAGCTCTGATAGAGTTGAAGCTCAACCTTTTGATATTTTCCTTTTGGAAAAACAACAGTTCTTGTTCCATCTTTTTGGGTCTTTTCAATAGGACGAGATAGATTTTCTATTCCGCCTATAGAGCTTGTCACCTCGCACAATAGAATAATATTATAAGTGTCAGTATCTGTCAAGATAAAGTCACACCTACGCTTACCATCAGAGATTTTGGTACCTGTATATCTGCCAATATATGTATCATAATTGACAACACTCAAGTTAAATGGATTCTCACAAAAAGACGCGTAACCCTCTTTGTAACCAACAACAAATTGTGTATTGTCCTCTGTAAGGTCAAATTCACTCAAACTTGTTGTGTTTTCATCACATATACATCTTCTTCCTACGCCATAAAACGCAGGAAGGTCATTTTCCAAGAGACTCTTCATTTTGCAATTGCTTTAATTCTTGGTATTTATCATATATATAATTATAATCTCCTCCTTTTGTCATATCTGCAACAAAAACAATAGAGACCAAAGACAAAATCATTAGGAACTTGTTTAAAGATTTTTGTTGTGTAAAATAAAATAGCGCTACATAGATTAATAGCTGAACGTAATAGCCCATTGAGAATGTAAACAACAGGCAAACCATTAAGATATATTCAAGCTTCCTATTATGTATAAATAATTTATTAAAAATAAGAGCAAACATTCCCCAATATCCCATTGCTCCTCGCTCATCAAAAAAGCCAGCATAACAAAACGCATTAGAGGCATCAGACAAATCAATCTTATTGAAGGTAAATAGGTAATTATTTATATTGCGTCCATCAGCTCTATCCGGTAGACTAAATAATGGAGAGTAATGGAAAAAAGTAACCAACACCCAAGTAAAAACACCCAAGATAGCCATCCACATAATCCATTTATTATATTTTTTGTAAAACTCAAGGATTCCAATGGTAGAGTCTATCCACACTATAAGTAGAACAGGAAGCGCCATCACCATAAATGAGGCTAAGTAAGAATTAATGTTTAAGTCATGATGGCTATTATAAAGTGCAAAACCTATAAATTGAACCATAAAGATTCCCAGCATTTTAAGCGGGAGAACTTTTTTCCTATTTGAAAAGACAACTAGAATAAATACCAAAGCAAAAAAAAGAGCCTGGCTATTTAAAAAATTATCTGGCAGAAACCAATAGAAATATATTGAATAAAACTCATAAGGGTAGTAGCAAAGCAATATAAACAAAGCAAACAAAAAAACTGACCACCCCCTTGATTTGCGTTTAACTTCTATCATGATTTTTTATTTTAATATTTTGAAGTTCAACATGAACCTGCATTATTTTGTCATAAGAATTATTATCTACAATTTGCTTTCTAGCATTCATAGAATAAACCGAGTATTTATGATCATCAGAAAACAAATCCTCTAAACACTGCAGCAAATATTTAGCTTTTTTTTCTTTAGCCAACAAACCGCTTTTACCATTTTTGATTAAATCTGGAATTCCTCCGGTATTAAAGCCCACACAGGGTTTTCCGCAAGCCATGGACTCCAACACAACATTGGGATAGTTTTCGGCAACGGAAGGAATTATGAAAGTATCACAGGCATTATACGCAAGCGTTAGCGACAAATTATCATTAAGATAACCAGTCTCGACTATTCGCAAATCCAAATCTTTAACAAAATCCGAAGGTGCGTGACCTATTATAAGTCCCTCATATTTTTGGGGGTCCAACATCTTTAAACAATCATGCGCAAAGCGAGTTCCCTTATAGACACTTCCCATAGACGCAGCTCCAAATAAAACTGTTTTTTTAGAATGGTCTAATCCAAATAGTTTCTTTGCATCTACTCCAATTGGTTTAAAAACGCTCACATTTAAAACATTAGGAACAACAAAAACATCATGACCCTTGCACAGAGAGCTGTTTTTGGCACAATTTGCCAACCAATTACTAGGAGCTATGAATGACAAATTGTCGTATTTATTCCATCTTCTGTTTTTCTTTCTTAATAAAGATGAAGAAATAGATTTACAGACATCGTTCTTTATCAACGGGCAATCACGACAGTCGCTCATAAAACCCTCACAACCCAACGCATAGTGACATCCTCCTGTTATTGGAAACATATCATGCATATACCAAAAGACAGGCTTGCCTAGTTTAAGCAAATCTTCAACTCCATTAAGGGACAACGCATTGCCATTTACCCAGTGCAAGAAGATTACATCTGCATCTTGAACATTACGGTCTTTGCTAAAATCAAACCCATGCTTCATTAAACTGAAAGTGCCTATAGGATCTATTTTTGCTTGCAATTTAGCTGCCTGGATATCCCACAAGTCGATCAAGACTTTTTTTATTCCTTGATGTACCTTTTTTACAAAAGGTAACCGTGAGGATTTAGCTATCACTAACATGGTAACCTCATGCCCAGCCTGTATCATTGCTTCGCAATGTCTGGCACAAGCTATAGCAGCACCGCCACCAGAATCAAACGCATTTATATGAACTATTTTCATTATATTCTTTTACCTCAAACAAAATCTAAACACCCCTTTGAGGACATGCCCTGGAGCTATCAATTGAAACCCATCGTACCCATAAGAACTTCGACCATGAGCACCTGACCGCATTGGAAATACCATTTGGAAAATTGTGGACAAGCAGGCCGTATATTTGAAACTCATCAATTCATTCTTTTCCAAAATAATTGCAAACACTGAATTGGAGCAATAACAATTCCATTGAAATTTGCAACTATACTTGCTATTAAAACAGAGTAAAAACCGACTCCATAACCTTTTAGTAGGAAAAACACTAACAAAAATACAAATGGAGAAATTATTGATGTTATTGTTTGTGTTTTTAAGACTCCACATCCGTTCAAAACAATTACAAAAACACTTGCAAAGATTTGCACAAAATAGTACACAAGCAACCAAAATGACAACCCCTTTGAAACCATAACAGTATCATGCAACCACAACTTAAAGAAAAGTGGAGAAACAAAGAACATTAGGATTCCTAAAGAAAGGAATACTAATGTCAGTTTTAAATATTTTTTCAACGCATTTCTTATCCAAATAAAATCCTCACGTACAAATGCATCAGTTGTTGCCACCCATAATGGAGTTATTATTATATTCCACACCATAAAAAGCATACTAAAATACTTTTGGGCAACATTGTATTCTGTAACATCTGACGGACCATAATACCTCATTATAAGAAAGTTTGTAAGCTGGAACTGAATTAAGACCGCAATCTGTATTATAAAAAATTTTATGCCCAAATTCATTAAAGTAGGGACTAATGAAAAATTGATATATTTTATATTTGGAGCTATTTTTTTATACCTCCTAGAAAACAGCACAACATTGAACAAGAAAAGGATCAACAGAGGTGCGAATGTAGAGGCTAAACATAAATAAACAAGATTTCCTTTAGTTGTTAGTGTCAACAAGTATATTATTATGATTGAGAATAGTTGCGTACACAATATGCGAAAAGAGGAGTCAGCTGGCTTTTGATCGGCCAACAATATTACATTTAATGTGGACAGTATAAATTGTATACAAAAGTATGATATCGTAATACAAACTGTTAATCTTAATCCGCGCACGCTTCCGCTTGAAATATTTAAAATGGAGTCTAAGTCTATAAACTGGACTACAAATAAAAGTACAACCATAATAGGTATAAAAATCAATATAAGTACAGCATAAGTCGTACTAACCAATCTTTTACCTAATTCAAAATCATTTTTTGCAAATGCAGCAGCAAGATTATTCTTCAAGCCATTATTTATCCCAATATCAAAGTAAGACATCCATGAAATCATAGAACTAATTGTTAACCACAGCCCGTAGGTCTCATTATTAACATATCCCAATGTGAGAGGTACAGTAAACATGCCAAGAAAGATACTACACCCTTTTATCAAAAGCATATATAACACATTTCTCTTCATGGCAATAGTTCGAGCATTTCCATTAGCGAAAAATGTCTTTGAATATTCCAATATTTTCATTGCTCAATGTAAAATTTAAATACAAAAAATCTAAAAGATAGGGAATTAAACTATCGATCATTAAAAGAGTACTATGGATTACGCATCATTCAAACCTTTTTCCTACTAGTAGCGCTACCACCCAAAATGATCAAACTTACTATTCTTTCACTTAGAACAAACGCCTTTTTTTAATTTCCTTTTACTAAATCCAAACAAATTGCTATCGGAAACAGGTCATCGTAGTCCATCTAGCAGATTTCACGGCCTTGAGAAAGCCTTGAAAAACTACTGCTCTCCTGTATCGGAGTTAATTGAATTCGCTTTAGTCTTTTCTTCAAAGCCCAATGTTCAAAAACAAAATCGTCAATGCGTTTTGCGTCTTCTGCGGAATACCAACTAACTTCCCATTTAGCCTCGGAAGAAGTATGCTTAAAGAGCCAATCCAGATAGTCTATATCAACAGGTGAAAATGAAAGACCATATATATGAACTACTTTAACTTCCATGAGGCGTTCGAAGAACTCCGAGTTTTTGAATATATACACGTAAGGGTTTTTATGGTACCTCCCCAAAACGTCACATACCTTTCCTTCATCAAACGTACGACCATCTCCTACCGCAATAGTATTGTGTCCGAAAATTAGGTCTTCAAAGTTTTGTGCACAACCATGAATATGTAAAATTCGTTCTTTAGGAATTTCATACAACATTTCTAATGTCCTAGTATAATTGAAGTTCAGAAAAATAGAGTTGTCGTTCTCCAACTGTAAATATTTGGGGTTGCATATTGAAGTCATGGATTTTACCCATTGTTTCATACAATAATGAACCACATCGAACAGCCCCGAGAGCCTATCAGCACAAGGCGACATTTCTATTAACGATGGCGAAAAACGATCTTCCTTTTCCCGTTTTTCTTCAATTTCCTTCAATATAGTTTCCATTGACTTAGCTGGAGGAGTATTATCTTTAATGTATTTGGGAATGTCCAACTTTCCCAAAGATACTTCAAAATCATTCCACCATTCAATATCGGGCAAGCCGTAGGCTGACTCTAATGCCTCATAGATAAAAGCATAATTAAACTTCAGCCATTTTCTAAAATCGCTATATCGAGTATTTAAACCTGAGAAGATATCAAATCCATTACCGATTACATACAAATGTTCTACCATTACTGACTAAGGTTCTTTTTCGCCTCACAGTGACCGATCATAAAGTCCGCTAGTTTTGGCTTGCTCTTGTTGAATGCTTTCTTACCTTGTACCATAATCTGAATAATTTAAATTCATGACACATAGTTCGAAACCTTTTTACTAAATGCACTATACGACTTTCACCGACCACTTACAATACATTCTTCTATCCTGGGTTTCCAAATGTTGTTCGAAAGTTCGAGATCTCCATCATACAAGCATTGCAATATAAAAGGACATCCGGCAAGGCATAGACCGATGCCTTACCAAGCTTTGATGCCCCCTTAATGGACTTACCCTTGTATATCGCCTTCATTAAAACTACCAGGATACATTTCGTGGTACAAACTGGTTATATAATGGATTTCATCCTTTGTATATGCAAATGGCAAATGATCGACAAACGTACATCCAGTATTCTCCATCCGCTGTCGAGCATTTTCAAAAGTATCTGCAAACTCCTTGTTTAATTCATAAGCCTTTTTTAATCCGTTCAAACTATATATCTTATACTTCTTCATTACACGAACTTTTTCCGCCATAGGATCGAATGGGAAAAGCATTTGTCCCCCTTTCGTAAGTTCCCATATACGTAACGAGCTCTCTGGATTATGCCAAAAAGTGAAATGTGCTATATTGAAATCTGAATGCTGCTCCATAACCATAGCGTAAGCTCGTTGCTCACCAGGTCGTCTCAGCGCTTCTTGTCCTATAGGCCATATCCTATGTTTCTTAGAGATATTTAACATATCTCCAATTGGAGAGAAATAGATAACACCTTTCGACACAGTATGCAGAATTGGATAATAACTATCAGAAACAGCATCATACCCCGTAGTCGCAAAGAAAGCCGCAACCAATGGACTATTCGTCATGTCCATCATATTAGTAGCAATTCCGTAATGTTGTGCCAACGCTTCGAAATTAACCAACAATCCAGCTCGCTCCAAGTCTTTTATCTGCGGATTCTCTTGCAAAATAGCCTTAAAATCACTCATCTGAATCAGCCGTTCAAAGGACTGTTCCATTGTCCATTCTCCACGATACAAAGATGGTTTACAAGGAGTATAAATAGCACTTTGTCCTCTGTACAAAGGGTTCATTGGCATTGGGCAAGCAACAAGCTGATTTTCTGCCAACTGCATAACCTCAAAACAAGGATTAGTATGATATAATCCTCCCCAACCTTTGGTTTTGAGGTAATCAAAAACAGCAAAAACAGATGAGAAAGTCTCTTCTATCATTACGGAATATGCTATAGTATCCATCGTTTAACGCCTATTGACGCACATTAAAACTTACGCCACACCATCTTATTGACGATTCCAACGTATGACTGCACAATCTTCACAACCTTGGTTGAGACATTTTCGTCAACATAATCAGGCACTGGAATGCCATGCTGACCGTCACGGCAGAGCTCGACGGCGGTGTCAACGGCTTGGAGCAATG
>OFRY01001449.1_pt1 | contig 10234 bp, 9 predicted proteins | sample 1543171 | NCBI WGS metagenome assembly OFRY01 (sample SAMN04209240, study PRJEB22552) | human gut metagenome | biome: gut; material: feces | host: Homo sapiens | place: USA: Oklahoma | reverse complement strand
GGCGCGGACGCGGAGCCGGGATGCTCTGCGCGGCGGCGTTCTGCTCGGCAGTGGCCGGGGTCGCGGGGCGCGGGCGGCGGGGCTTGTGCTGCGCGTTGGCAGCGTTCTCCCCCTGGGGCTTGGGTGTGCGCGGCTTGCGGGTATGGGACGTACTCTGGCCGTTCTGGGCAGGCTGTGCGGTATTTTTACGTTTTGGCTTGAACTCTTCCATCGAAAACCTCCGAATCGTCGTATTTCCGGGCTGGTGCCTGCCATCTGCAGGTACCGGAATCCCTCAAAAGCGGTTGCGATCTATGTATTTTAAGAGCGGATGCTCCTATGCCTAATGGAATGGGCGCGGAAAGCCCGCCTGAAAAGACGCGGCCAGGCCCGATAAAACACACAATGCAATTACACTCTATTATAATCGGAAATGGCGTCTATGTCAAATATCTTGCCTTATGAAGCCCGGCTTGCTATAATAGTAGTATTATAGACCAAAATACGGAGTACAACGCATGAAGCATATTGAAATTTATACCGACGGTGCCTGCAGCGGCAACCCCGGCCCGGGTGGCTGGGGCGCGATCCTGCGGTTCCGCACGGCGCAGAAGGTGTACGAGAAGGAGCTTTCCGGCGGCGAGGCCAACACGACCAACAACCGCATGGAGATGACCGCCCTGCTGGAGGCGCTGCGCCAGCTCAAGGAGCCCTGCGCCATTGACCTGTACAGCGACAGCAAGTACGTCATTGACAGCCTGCAAAAGGGCTGGGCCAGGGGGTGGCGCGCCCGCGGCTGGAAGAAAGCAGACAAATCCCCCGCCCTGAACCCTGATCTGTGGGCCCCGCTGCTGGCCGAGAGCGAGAAGCATGAAATCGCCTACCACTGGCTGAAGGGCCACGCCGGCCATCCCGAAAACGAACGCTGTGACCGCATGGCTGTGGAGCAAAGCAAGAAATACGGCGGGCGTCAGGCCTGACCTTGGCATAAGGAGAGAAACATGGACGGTTTTAACACATTTGAAAAGCAGGATAAGGTCCTGCTGGGATTGAACAGCGGCAGTGACGCCGCCGCAGCCATGCGCATTTTGCGGCAGCAGGGATTTGCGGTGCAGACATTCACGGCTGAACACGAAGTCACGCCAGCCGGGCTTTTGCAGCTGCTGGCCGACAAGGCTGCCGAGTTGGACTGCGCGTTCATTGCCACCGGGCACTATGCCCGCATCGAGGTGGACGGCGAGGGGCTTTCTCACCTGCTGCCTGCTGCGGACGCCGAGGCAGACCAGAGTGCCGCGCTGGCAGGTCTGCCGCAGGAAGTGCTGGCTAAGCTGGTACTGCCGCTGGGCGAGTTTACCAAGGCAGAAGTGGCGGAGATGCTGGCGGATACGGCGGAATAAATCTTACGACAGCAAAAATGCCTGTGCAGGTTTGAAGCCTGCACAGGCATTTTTGTTTGCGTTGGCTTCCCCCACGGGGGAAGCTGTCAGTGGCTCCGACCACTGACTGATGAGGGCAAAGCTTGTGGCAATGACCCGTTTTTGAGTAGTCAGATACACCTTGCCCTCATCCGGCCCTGCGGGGCCACCTTCCCTCGAGGGGGAAGGCTTAGGAGTTCTCCCACACAGCCAGAATTTCGGTAACCTTTGCAAATATCGCGGCGCTGGAGGTTTCGGGCTTTAAAATGCCGTCCTGCAAAACGGTAATGGTATACCGCGGGTCGTCCGCCGGGTAAAAGCCGCTGAACCAGTAGTTGAGCAGCTCCTCGCCGTTCTCGTCGTACTGGCCGGTCTGCGCTGTGCCGGTCTTGCCGCCTGCCGTGCCGGTTTTGGGCTGTGCCTCGCTGCCGATGCCCTCCGACACGACGGAGGCCAGCATGCTGCGCAGCACCCGTGCCGTGGCCGCATCAAAGACCGTGCGGGTGTCAGCCGCCCGGGTCTGCCCGGTCAGCGTGCCGTCAGCGTCAACAATTCCCTGTACAAAGGCCGGTGTCCTGTACACGCCGCCGTTTGCGACGGTGTTCATCATTGCTGTAATTTGCAGCGGCGTCACGGTCAGCGCCCCCTGACCAAAGCTGAACGTCGCCAGCTCGCCTGGGTTTTCAAGCGCGGCGGCATCCGGCAGTGTGCCAGATGCGCCTTGCAGGCCGGGCGCAAGCTGCGTGGCCGTGCCGAAGCCGAGTGTCTCTGCCATTTTGCGGATGCGCTGTGCCCCCAGCAGGCGGCCCAGCTCGATGAAATAGGTGTTGCAACTTTGTTCCAGCGCGCCGCGCAGGTTGACCACGCCGTGGGCGCGGCCCAGTGCACAGCGGTAGGTCTGCCCAGCAACCTCGACCTCACCCGTGCAGTCGTGGGTGTACCAGTCAAGGCCGCTCTCGTAGGCGGCTGCAGCCAGCACGACCTTGAACACCGACCCGGCACTGAATGCGCGGAGAGGCCGGTTGAGCAGTGAGGTATCGTTGGCGGCAATGCTGGCGGCGATATTCTGCGGGTCAAACGACGGCATACTGACCGAGGCAAGCACCTCGCCGGTGGCCGTGTCCATCACGACGATGCAGCCGCGCGGCAGATACAGCGTGGCCAGCCCCTCACAGGCGCGCTGCAGGTCGGCGTCCAGTGTCAGCCGCACGCCCTGCCCCGTGCCGGGTGTTTCCACCGCCACAAGCGGGCTTGTGTCCGTCAGCAGGCGTCCCTGCGCGGTCATAAAGCAGGTCACAGTGCGCGCGTCTCCGGAGGCGGTCAACAGGTCGTCGTAGGCTTTTTCCAGGCCGGACACGCCACGGCCCTCGCTGTCCAGATAGCCCAGCAGGTGCGCGGCGGTGCTGCCGCCGAAATGCTGCGGCACGGTGCAGGTCGTGATGCCCTGCGCGGTCAGGTCGCGGTCCACCTGTATCAAAAAGGGGCTTGCAAGGTTGCGGCGCTCATACAAAAGACCCTGCTCCGCATACGGGACATACGGAAACAGCGCCGTGTACCCGGCGTCTCCGGGCAGGCAGAGTGCGTAATACCGCGGGGAAAGGCCGGTCAGCCTGCGGCCCGTGCGGTCATAGAAATCGCCCCGGGCGCGCGGCAGGGCCAGCGTTTGGACGCTCTGCCCGCCCGCACTGGCGGCATAGGCCGTCTGCTGTCCCACCCAGTAGGTGCGGCAGAGCACGACGCCCGCCAACAGCACCAGCACAGCGCAAAGCCCATACAACCGACGCAGAGACAAAGCACATCCCCCCGGTGGAAGTATGGGCGGCGGGTCAACCTAAAATACCTCTATTACCCATATAAATTCGGGTTGAGTCCTGTTAATTGCGCAGCCTCCTGACAGCCCAAAGCACCAGATACACCGCCGCCACGCAGGGCAGAAAACCCATGGCGTCAATCGCAACGTCGCTCAACTGCGCGGCACGGCCCGGCACAAAATACTGGTGGAGCTCATCACCGGCCGCAAACAGCATACACAGCGCCGATGCCAGCAGTGCCTTTTGCCGCAGCGTAACGCGGTGCAGCCACAGCTGCACGGTCACGGCCATGCTGACGCCGAGGGCACAGTAGATATAGACGTGCGCCCACTTGCGGACGTTGGCGTTCAGGTTTGTGGTGCTGAACCACAGCGGCGTGATGGCTTTTATCCTGCTGACCTGCACGGTCTCTGTAACGGCGCGGCTGACCTTGGTGGACAGCTCCGCCGGCTGCGAGGACAAGACAAAGATCACTGCCATAATCGCCAGCGTAACGGCCAGTGCCGGATATTTTGCGTATTTTTTCATGGCGGCTCCCCCGCTGCGTTATTTCTGCCTATTATAGCACACTTTGCCGGTTTATACAAAAAGGCCGAAGCCTCTTTTTGCGGAGACTTCGACCTTATGGTTGCTTGTGGGGTGTACCCAATTAGTACATGCCGCCCATGTCAGGGGCCGGAGCAGCCGGAGCCGGGGGTTCCGGCAGGTCAGCGACAAGGCTCTCGGTGGTCAGGACCATCGCGGCGACGCTGGCGGCGTTCTCCAGAGCGGAACGGGTGACCTTGGTCGGGTCGACGATACCGGCCTCGATCATATCCTCGACGTACTCCTCCTTCTGGGCATCAAAGCCGTAGTTGGGCTTGTTGGCCTTCAGGATGTTGTCGATAACGACGCTGCCCTCGAGGCCAGCGTTGGCAGCGATCTGGCGCAGAGGAGCCTCCAGCGCTTTGCGGACGATCTTCGAACCGGTGCGCTCGTCGCCCTCCAGCTCGCCGACCAGCTTGTCGACAGCGGGGATGGCGTTGATGGTGGCCGTGCCGCCGCCAGCGACGATGCCTTCCTCAACAGCGGCCTTGGTCGCGTTCAGGGCATCCTCGATGCGCAGCTTCTTGTCCTTCATCTCGACCTCGGTAGCAGCACCGACCTTGATGACGGCAACGCCGCCGGCCATCTTGGCCAGGCGCTCCTGCAGCTTCTCACGGTCAAAGTCAGAGGTCGCAACGGCGATCTGGCTGCGGATCTGGGCAACACGGTCTGCGATAGCCTGCTTGTCACCGGCACCGCCGACGATGGTGGTGTTCTCCTTGGTGACCTTGACCTGGCGGGCCTGGCCGAGCAGCTGCATGGTGGCGTCCTTCAGCTCATAGCCCAGGTCGCTGCTGATAACCGTGCCGCCGGTCAGGGTGGCGATATCCTGCAGCATCTCCTTGCGGCGGTCACCAAAGCCGGGTGCCTTGACAGCGACAACGTTCAGGCCGCCGCGCAGACGGTTGATGATGAGGTTGGACAGAGCGTCGCCCTCGACATCCTCTGCGATGATCAGCAGTTTGCGGCCGGACTGGATGACCTGCTCGAGCAGAGGAACCACATCCTGGAATACGCTGATCTTCTTGTCGGTGATCAGGACAGAGCAGTCGTCGTAGACGGTCTCCATCTTCTCGGTATCGGTGACCATATAGGGGGTCACATAGCCGCGGTCAAACTGCATGCCTTCGACGACCTCGGTGTAGGTTTCGGCAGTGGTCTTGTTCTCCTCGATGGTGATAACACCGTCAGCGGTGACCTTCTCCATTGCGTCAGCGATCAGCTGACCGATCTCGGCATCGCCTGCAGAGACAGTGCCGACACGGGCAATGTCCTTGCTGCCGTTGACCTTCTGGCTGTGCTGCTTGACAGCGTCGACAGCAGCGGCGACGGCCTTCTGCATGCCGCGCTTGATGTCCATCGGGTTTGCACCGGCGGTGACGTTCTTCATGCCCTCATTGACGAAGGCCTGTGCCAGAACGGTAGCGGTGGTCGTACCGTCACCGGCGGCGTCGTTCGTCTTGGTGGCGACCTCGCGAACGAGCTGTGCGCCCATGTTCTCGAACTCGTCCTTCAGCTCGATCTCCTTGGCGATGGTGACACCGTCATTGGTGATGAGCGGGCTGCCGAACTTCTTGCTCAGCACAACATTGCGGCCCTTGGGGCCCAGGGTGACCTTAACGGTGTTGGCCAGCTGGTCGATACCTGCGCAAAGCGCCTTGCGGGCGTCCTCGCCCTGCTTGATCTGTTTAGCCATAATGAATCTCTCCTTTTATCTGAAAGAAATCGGTGAAATCAAATTTACTCGACGATTGCGAGGATGTCGCTCTGGCGGACGATGGTGCATTCCTCGCCGTCAACCTTGACCTCGGTGCCGGAGTACTTGCTGGTCAGGACCTTGTCGCCGACCTTGACGATCATCTCAACGTCCTTACCATCCACATTGCCGCCGGGGCCGACTGCGATGACCTCGGCAACCTGGGGCTTCTCCTTGGCGGAGCCGGACAGGATCAGGCCGCCCTTGGTGGTTTCTTCTTCTTCGACCAGCTTAATGACAACGCGGTCTGCAAGAGGTTTGATTTTCATAGTGGAAATTCCTCCCTATAAAAGATTTCTCTTTTGAATTTTAGCTTAGCACTCAATCTCTCTGAGTGCTAAATATATAATACTCACTTTACTGCAAAAAATCAAGTGTTTTCTATATAAAATTTTTGTGAACAAAAACACACCGGCGCACTCCTGCACCGGTGTGTTTGCAAATTATTGCTGGGACGCCATATTTTTGTAGCGCGGGCGCATCATGCCGTGCTCGATGCGTGGCTCGCCCCCTGCCACCGTATCCGCATCGATGGTCACCTTTGTGATGGTGGCGTCCGACGGGATGTCGTACATGATCGGAATCAGCAGTTCTTCGACGACGCTGCGCAGACCGCGGGCGCCGCTCTTGCGCTCCACCGTTTTCTTGGCGATGGCGTGCAGCGCGTCCTCGGTAAAGACGAGCTCTGCATTGTCGAGGTGGAACAGCTCCTTGTACTGGCGCACAATGCTGTTCTTCGGCTCGGTCAGAACTCGGACAAGAGCTTCCTCGTCCAGCGGGTCAAGCACCGTCACAACGGGCAGACGGCCGATCAGCTCGGGGATGAGACCGAACTTGACGAGGTCGTCAGGCTCGACCTTCTTCAGCAGCTTCTGGCGCGTCTCATCCTTGTCCAGCGTTGTGCGCAGCTGGCTGCCAAAGCCGAGGGAGGCGTTGTCGGTGCGCTTCTGAATGAGCTTTTCCAGCCCATCGAACGCGCCGCCGCAGATGAACAGGATATTCTTCGTGTTGATCTGGATGAACTCCTGCTGCGGGTGCTTGCGTCCGCCGTTGGGCGGCACGTTGCTGACCGTGCCCTCCACGATCTTCAGCAGCGCCTGCTGTACTCCCTCACCGCCGACGTCACGGGTGATGGAGGGGTTCTCGCTCTTGCGGGTGATCTTGTCGATCTCATCGACGTAGATAATGCCGATCTCGGCGCGGGCGACGTCAAAATCCGCCGCCTGAATGAGCTTGAGCAGGATGTTCTCGACATCCTCGCCGACGTAGCCTGCCTCGGTGATCGTCGTGGCGTCCGCGATGGCGAACGGCACATTGAGCATCCTGGCCAGCGTCTGGGCCAGCAGCGTCTTGCCGGTGCCGGACGGGCCGAGCATCAGCACGTTGGACTTCTGCAGCTCCACGTCGCTGCTCTCGCGGGAGAGAATGCGCTTGTAGTGGTTGTAGACAGAGACAGCCAGCACCTTTTTGGCGGCATCCTGCCCGATAACATACTGATCCAGCCCCGCCTTGATCTCGGCGGGGGTCAGGATATTGATGCTCTCGAGCGGGTCATAGTCATAGTCCGCACCGGGCTGCGCGGCTGTGCGGCGGCGGTTCCGCGGCATACCGGCGCGCGGCGGGGCCGGGTGCTCGCCGTCCTTGTACAGGGCATTGTTGCACATTTCCAGGCAGTCCTTGCAGATATTGACGCCGGGGCCAATGATCAGCTGCTCTACCTCATTTTGCGTCCGCCCGCAGAAGCTGCAGACGAGCTCGCGTCCTTTTCCGTCCTTGCCGGACGTTTGATTTGCCATGTTGTTCCTCCGAATCAGTGTTTATAGAGGATGTCGTCGATCAGGCCGTACTCCTTCGCCTGCTGCGCGGTCATATAGTTGTCGCGCTCGGTGTCGCGGGTGATGACGTCCAGCGGCTGGCCGGTGTACTGGCTGAGCAGCGTGTTCATCTTCTCGCGGATGCGCACGATGTGGTCGGCGTGGATCTTGATGTCGGTAGCCTGGCCGGAGATACCCTGCCCGCCGATAAGCGGCTGGTGGATCAGGATCTCGGAGTTCGGCAGGGCAAAGCGCTTGCCCTTGGTGCCGCTGGCCAGCAGGAAAGAGCCCATCGAGGCCGCCATTCCGACGCAGATGGTGGAGACATCGCACTTGATGTAGTTCATCGTGTCGTGGATGGCCATACCGTCAGAGATCGAGCCGCCGGGGCTGTTGATATAGAAGTAGATGTCCTTCTCCGGGTCCTGGCCCTCGAGGTACAGCAGCTGTGCCACGATGACGCTGGCAGAGGCGGAGTTGACGTCCTCGCTCAGCACAATGATGCGGTCATTGAGCAGGCGGGAGAAGATGTCATAGCTGCGCTCACCGCGCGCAGTCTGTTCGACAACATAAGGTACAAGGCTCATTCTGGTTTCCCTCCTTGGTGCTTTAGATAAAGTATGGGTGATGACAAAGGAACCGATACGGCGGCATAGCTGCGCAACCGTACCGGCCCTTTTACTCAATGTTTACGGATGCCCGCGGGGTGATTACTCGCCCTTGGTCTCCTCTTCCTTCGGCTCCTCGTCCTGCTTGGCGGCAGCCTTCTTGGTGGTCTTGCGGGTGGTCTTTTTGGCGGGCTTCTTCTCCTCGGCAGCACCGGCGACGATGTTGGCCTTGGACTTCACGAAGTCGATTGCCTTGTTGACAGCCAGATCCTTCTTGACGGCGGCAGCATCGACCAGGCTCTTGACCTTGTCGGCCTCCATCTGGTAAGCATCGGCAATGCGCTTGATCTCGGCCTCGAACTCCTCCTCGGTAGCCTCGATGGACTCCTTGGCGACGATAGCCTCCATGGCCAGGCGCATCTTGACCTGCTTGTCGGCCTGCTCACGGAACTGCTCCTTGAACTGCTCCATGGTCATGCCCATATACTGCAGGTACTGCTCAAGCTTGAGGCCCTGCTGGGAGATGCGGTACTGGAAGTCCTGCACCAGCTCCTCGATGCGGCTCTCGATCATGGCGTCGGGGATCTCGGCCTTCATGCCGCCCACGACCTGGTCGATCAGGTCGTTCTCGACCTTCTGGTCAGCCTGCTTCTCGTGGTTGGTCTCGATGCCCTTGCGGATGGAGTCCTTCAGCTCGTCGAGAGTGTCGTACTCGCTGACGTCCTTGGCAAAGTCGTCGTCCAGCTCGGGCAGCTCCTTGTACTGGACCTCATGCAGCTTGATCTTGAAGGTGGCGTCCTTGCCGGCCAGCTCCTCAGCCTGGTACTCCTCGGGGAACTTGACGTTAACGTCGAACTCCTCGCCGGCCTTGTGGCCGACGATCTGCTCCTCGAAGCCGGGGATGAAGGAGCCGGAGCCCAGCACCAGAGAGTAGTGCTCGGCCTTGCCGCCCTCGAAAGCAACGCCGTCAACGAAGCCCTCGAAGTCGATGTCAACGGTGTCGCCGTTCTCGGCAGCACCCTCACGGGTCAGCAGACGGCCATTGCGGTCCTGCATGCGCTTGATCTCGGCGTCAACATCAGCCTCGTCAACAGTCTTGACATCTTTGTTGACGGTTAAACCGGTGTACTCGCCCAGCTCGACCTCGGGCTTGACGGCGACCTTGACCTTCAGGGTAGCGCCCTCGTCCTCGGACATGGAGACGACCTCGGGGTCAGGACGGCCAACGACCTCGATACCGGCCTCCTTGACGGCGGCTTCGTAGTTCTCGGGGAACAGATCGTTGATGGCGTCATACTGGAACAGGTCCTTGCCATACATCTTCTCGATCATGGCCTTGGGAGCCTTGCCCTTGCGGAAGCCGGGGATGGCGTACTTCTTGCCCTCGCGCTTGAAAGCGGTATTGACAGCAGATTTGAAGGTCTCCGCGTCAATGGAGAACTGCAGTTCGACCATGCTCTTTTCGAGCTTTTCACAGGAAATCAGTTTCATTTATAAATTCCTCCAAAAATAGATGTACATAAAAATACAAGTTATTATACCATGCCTGTGCGGAAAATACCAGTCTTTTTTGAATTTTTTAACAAATCAGACGGTAATTTCTGATTTTTCACGGGAAAACACCGCCGCCAGACAGAAAACCAGCGGCAGACACCCCGCCACAGGCAGGAAATAGCGCATACAGTCATTGACCGGGGACGCAATGCAGGTCAGCCAGAAGATGCCAAGGCCGATAAAAACCGGCAGCACAGGCTTTGCTTTGCAGCGCGCCAGCCAGAGACCAAGCACGGCAGTCAGCCACGCCATGAACCCGATGGACGTTGTAAGCCCCACGAGCGGCAGCTTTTCAAATGCCGAGAGCGCCTGTACAAAAGCATACCGCAGATAGCCGGATTTATCAAGATAGTGGACGTTCATTTCAGACATTTCCATGCAAATGTCATTATTGAACGTGTAGTAATCGTTGATGGCGCGGCATTTCGTGATGGTGTAATACCCGTGGGAGTTTGCGTGCGTTGCCTCAAAATAGCAGACCGGGTGCTTGAGCAGCATTTTGGCCCAGACCAGCATATAGCGGGTCAGGTCCCCCTTGCCGGGATTTTTGTAGTACTGCTTGACGCCGTCGGACAGCTCCGGCATGTAGCTTTGGGCAATGGCGTCGCAGTCGAGGACCTTCTCGATGGCGGTGCGCTCGTCGTCGGTGACTTCATTGCCATAGTCGCGGATATAGCGGGCGGTCTGCTGCATCGGGACCGAGAGTGCCTCC
>OFRY01001444.1_pt1 | contig 10274 bp, 7 predicted proteins | sample 1543171 | NCBI WGS metagenome assembly OFRY01 (sample SAMN04209240, study PRJEB22552) | human gut metagenome | biome: gut; material: feces | host: Homo sapiens | place: USA: Oklahoma | reverse complement strand
GTTATATATTTGTGTCCGCGCAACGAAGGCGCGGGGAAATGGAGGAAATCATGAAGGAAAGAGAACTCAAAGAGAAATGTTATATGGAAGCGTTGGATGGTTCTATCTCTAACGTTAAAGTTGTACTCAATCATATGAAAAAGATTGATTTACAGGAAGGAATACTTGAAGAAGCAGTACTTAATAAAGATCGTATGCGTACAATTCTTCATCTAGAACTTGCATTAGCAGATTATTGTATTCTTTTAAGAAAGATGAAAGAAAATCAGTTTATTAACTATTTACCTCAGATGAGCAAAGATATTAATGCGCTTATTCATTGTAATCGCTTTGAGTATCATGAACAGATGATTATCGTTTATTCACAAAGAGGAGAAGAGGATATCGATGTTGAACGTTTGATTTCCTTTGGTGAAGAAATCTTAGAAAGTTATGGTTTAAATATCTAATTTTTAAATCATGCTTATTGAATTTCAAAGTGGATAATGCTATTATCTTTGAAGTATACGGAGGATGAAAAGTTATGAAAAAAAGACCTATTGTTTTATGTATTATGGATGGTTATGGATTAACTGATAGAGTAGATGGTAACGCAGTAAAACTTGCTAATACACCTAATCTTGATGATTTAATGGCAATGTATCCAACTACAACTATTAAAGCTTGTGGTAACGCTGTTGGTTTACCTGAAGGACAGATGGGTAACTCAGAAGTTGGTCATATGAATATTGGTGCAGGACGTACTGTTTATCAGTCACTTACTTTAATCAATAAAGCAATTACTGAAGGTACTTTCTTCACAAATGAAAAATTTGTAGAAGCAGTAGAAAACGCTAAGAAGAATGATTCTAAGTTACATATCTGGGGATTATTATCTAGCGGAGGAGTTCACTCTTCAAATGAACATATCTATGCTTTATTAAAGCTTGCTAAAGATGCTGGTTTAACTAAGGTTTATGTACATGCATTCTTAGATGGACGTGACGTAGCACCTGATTCAGCAGTAGACTTCGTTGGTGAACTTGCTGAAGAAATGAAGAAAATCGGTGTTGGTGAAATCGCATCTATTTCTGGACGTTATTATGCAATGGACCGTGATAAGAGATTTGACCGTGTTAACTTAGCTTATGAAGCAATTGTTGATCATAAAGGAAACAACTTCACTGATCCAGTACAGTTCGTAAAAGATTCTTATACTGAAGAAGTATTTGATGAATTCGTAGTACCTGGTTATAACTCAGCAGTAGACGGTGCTGTAGAAGATAATGATTCAGTCATCTTCGCTAACTTCCGTCCAGACAGAGCAATCCAGATTGCTACTGTTATGACAAATCCTGATTTCTATGCAGATAAGGGATATACACCAGCAACTAAGAGAAATGGTATCTATTTCGTATGTATGATGAAATATGCTGATTCAGTAAATGGTCATGTAGCATTCGCTTTACCTGAATTAACTAACACATTTGGTGATTATGTATCAGCTCAGGGATTAAAGCAGTTAAGAATTGCTGAAACTGAAAAGTATGCCCATGTAACATTCTTCTTTGATGGTGGAGAAGATAAGGAAATCGAAGGTGCTAAGCGTGACTTAATCAACTCACCTAAGGTTGCTACTTATGACTTACAGCCAGAAATGAGTGCTTACCTTGTAAAAGATAAGTTGATCGAAGAATTAGATTCTGGAGAATTCGATGTAGTCATCGCTAACTTCGCTAACTGCGACATGGTTGGTCATACAGGTGTTATTCCTGCTGCTATTAAAGCAGTTGAAGTTGTTGATGATTGTGTTGGTGAAGTATACGAAAAGGTTGCTGAACTTGGTGGTACTATGTTAATCACTGCTGACCATGGTAACGCAGAAAGACTTCTTGATGAAGAAGGTAACCCATTCACAGCACATACTACAAACGATGTACCTTTAATCGTAACAAACTCTCACCTTGAATTAAAAGAAGGCGGAAAACTTGGAGACTTAGCTCCAACTATGTTACAGCTTCTAGGACTTGCTATCCCAGAAGAAATGGATGGTACAAGCCTTATTAAATAATTGAACTATTAAAGCGAGACGTCTTAGTTTCGCTTTTTTTGTATTTGTGGTAATATAGTCGAAAAGGAGAAATGAAAATGAAGAAATTACTCATTTTATGCCTTACTTTAATACTTTTAGGATGTAGTACATCTTCAGTTAAAAAAAAGAGTGTAAAAGGTATTAAAGAGATACAATATACAGAATTAAAGAAACTCATGAAAGAAGATGTTTCTTTCATGCTTTATCTAGGTCGTCCTGATTGTGGAGACTGTCAGGCCTTTAAACCTATCCTTGAAGACTATCTTAATAAGCATCCAAATGAAGGTGTTTATTACCTCAATATCAAAGCATATCGTGATGCATCACTCAAAGAAGATGCCACCAAAGAAGAAAAAGAGTTCTATAAGAATCTCTATAAAACATTTGATTTTAATTGGACACCCACATTAGAAGTCATCTCAAAGGGTTCTGTACAAAGTAAATATCAGTATCTTGATGAAGACTATTATGCGATTAAGGATCGTAGTCAACAGATCAAAAAGAAAAAAGAATTCATTCAAGAATTCAAAGTATTTATGAATCATTATTTTAAGGAGTAATAACTATGAAATGTCCACATTGTCATAAAGATATCAGACCCACAGATCACTTCTGTCCACATTGCGGTTATGATTTAAGAAGAAATCCACCTAGAAGTACAACTATTCTAGGTCGCATGATGAAAGGTTATTTAGTCATCATGTTACTTACTATTGCGCTTCCTATGGCTATTGTATTCTATAGTCAGTTCTTTACAGGAAAGTCAATTACATCTAATTTCCAGCAGTCAAAACTTTATGAGTTAGGTGAATTAAAGAAATCAGAAGGAGAAGAAGTCTATCACTTTGATTCCTCTAGCGCATTTAAGAAGAAATTTTCTAATGCTGAAACATTCATCAAACCTGCTCAGTCTTATAAGAAATCATTAGAAAAACAGTACGGTAAGACATTTACTGCTACTTACGATTATTCTGTTTATTCCAACAATGATCTCTATACAACTATTACATGTAAGACATCTTTGAATGATGATACAACTCTTGTGATTAAACGTACTTATAATCGTTCAAAGACAGATTCTATTAAAACAATAATCACAAAAGATAACTGTAAAACTTTCAAAGATCTTCTTCAGGAAGACAACAAAGAATTAATCACATCAGTGATTGATCAGCCTACATACAATAAGCTGATGAAAGCTTTCCACAATAAACAAGAAGAATTTGAAACAAATAAAACATTCTTAGGCCATTATGGCTTAGGTGCTTATATCAATGATAGTAAAGTATCTCTAGTCGTTTACCCGGGAAATAAGTACCAATCACAATTTAAAGCACAAACAGAAGGAAACCATTCTCTTGCTCGTTAACGAGTATTCCTCAGGGAAGTATGCATAATGCATGCTTCCCTTTTTTTAACTCCAATTACAGTCATTGTACTGTTTTATATAGATTCTCTCATGGCATGTATATGTCTTTTTTTATTTAGTGGAAAGGGAAACAAGATGAATATTGTAAGAAGAATAGGTGCTGTTCTATTATCATTGCTTATGATAGTAGGGATCACTACACAAAGTGTCAATGCAGCATCCTATAAAATGGAATGGCATGGTAAATCTACTGCATATGGCAGTACTGTAGGTAATTTCACAATCGATGGAAGAAGAGCCTGGTGTATAGAACATAAGAAAACAACTCCATCGAATCAGACAATGTCAGGTGATTTTTATACAAGCACAGAACCTAAATATGCGAACATACGTAAGATTATGTATTATGGATGGTTTGGTTATCAGACATGGGATGGTATGAATGGATTAAATGATGATGAAAAGAATGTCATTATGTCCATGGCACTCTCTCATGCTTATTCTAATACAACACTTAAAAAAGGTAAGATTGCTGATTTCTATAATTATGCAACTTCTAAACCTGATCCTTTGAATCAGAATAATCTTTTATTTAGTAAGAATGAGTTAAGTACTTACTATGATCAAAATGCGAGAGTACAGAAATCAGAATCAGTCAGACTCAATGGTCCTAATGGATATCATATCACAATTAGTACTGGTACAAATAAAGCAAAGGTAGTCAATGAAACAAGAAACCAGTCTGGTGAAACAGTAGATATCTATGGTGGAGATACAATGCATTATGAAGCAGATGCGACTTATACAGGACCAGTCTATTCTGGTTATAAGTCAGGAGGTTTCACTTTTGCGCCATTAATTATTCATAATGGCAATAATAAATACCAGCATATTAGTACTTGGTATACACTTCCTCCAGAAGTCACTACATTTGCGAATGCACAGTTCCAGGCAGTGATTGGAAGGTTAAAGCTTAGAAAGACAGATGTAGGTGGAAAACTATTAGATGGTGCCATATTCCATGTGACTGGTAATAACTTTGATCAGGATGTGACAGTCACTAATGGTGAAATAGTACTTGATAACTTATTAGTAGGTGAATATACCATTACTGAAAAGAATGCCCCTCATGGATATTTAGTGAATACAGCAACATTTAGCACAACAGTTAATCCAGGAGAAACATCAGAAGTCACTATTACTGATGAAGCCCCTACAGGACAAATTCTTATAAAGAAATCTGATGCAGATGGACTTGTACAAGGTGAAGCGTCATTAGAAGGTGCTGAATATACAGTATATAACTCAGAAAATAAAGAAGTAGGTAAAATCATGACTGATAAGACAGGTCGTGGTCAATTAAATAATCTTGTATTAGGTATTTATACAGTAAAAGAAACAAAAGCACCTGTAGGTTATAACTTAGATCCTCAAACTTATACAGTAGAACTTACTTACAAGGATCAGACAACTTCTATTGTATGGAATCATGTCGAATCTCAAGATAAAGTAAAAGTAGGACAGATTGAAATACTAAAGACTGATACAAATAATCATCCATTAAAGGGTGGAGAATTTGGTATTTATGCGAATAATGATATGTATATCGGTCATACCCTTTATAAGAAAGGTCAGCTTGTGATGTCTATTAAGACAAATGACAAAGGTATCGCAAAATCTGGTAATTTACCATATGGTTCATATTATGTAAAAGAATTATCTGCACCAGATCAAGAAGATGGTAATAAAGAAAACTTTGTCTTATCTGATGAAACACAATATGTTAAGATCACTGGCGATAAGCTGTTCTCTATGACTTTTGTAGATACAACTGTTACTGCATCTAAGAGAGATATTGCAGGTACAGATGAAATCAAAGGTGCAAAGATGCAGGTCACAGATATGAATGGAAAGATTATTGATACATGGACTTCTACTAATAAACCTCATTCAATCAAAGGATTAACTGAAGGACATGACTATATCTTAACTGAAATCACAGCACCTAATGGCTTTGTGAAAGCTGAATCTATTAAGTTTACTGTATCTAAAGAAAAGAAGAATCAAGCAGTTGTAATGAAAGATAAACAGGTTAAGATTTCTAAGACAGATTTAACTGGTGAGAAGGAAGTAGTAGGTGCTCATCTAGAAGTAAGAGATGAATTGAATAAAGTTGTAGATTCATGGACTTCTAGTGAAGAAGCACATTATGTAAGTGGACTTGAAGAAGGAAAGAAATATACACTTATTGAAACAACAGCCCCAGATGGTTATATTAAGGCTGAATCTATCACATTCACTGTATCTAATGAGAAGAAGAATGAAGCATATGTAATGAAGGATGGACAAATCACAGTTTCAAAAACTACAATTACAGGTAAAGAAGAATTAGAAGGCGCACAACTGGAAGTAAGAGATGAATCAAATAATGTAGTAGATTCATGGACTTCTACTCATGTTCCTCATTATGTCAGTGGACTAAAAGAAGGTCAAACTTATACACTTATTGAAACAACAGCACCTGATGGTTATGCGAAAGCAGAATCTATCACATTTACAGTGTCTAATGAGAACAAAACAGTAGTCATGAAGGATGCTGAAATTATTATTAATAAGGTAGATGAAGAAACAGAAGAACCTGTATTAGATGCCCAGTTCTCTGTATTTGATATGGAAGGAAATCTCATTGATCAGTGGATTACTGATGGTAAAGCTCATGCAGTGAGTCATCTAGAAGCAGGTAAAGAATATATTCTTAAGGAAACAAAGACACCTAGAGGATATCAAACAGTAACAGATACTGCATTCACTGTTTCTGGAGAAGAAGATTTATTTTTAGAAATCAAAGAAAAGCCGATATTAGTGAATATCCAGGTGAATAAGGTGGATGCCAAGACAAAACAATTAATCAAAGATAAAGACTTTGAATTCACACTTTACAAAGACCCTGATTGTATTTATAGTATGGTTGCTGCCTCATCAAAAGATGGTAGCGCAACATTTAAAGATTTAAGATATGGTACATACTATATCAAAGAAACAAAAGCACCATTTGGCTACCACTTATCTACAGAAGTCAAGAAGGTCGACATTGATGAAAATGTGAAGGGCGATACATATACATTTGATTATGAGAATACACCAATAGAAATCATTCAAACAGGTGATCCAACAAATCTATTAATGATAATTGGTTTAGGTTTAGTCTCAATGATTTCTATTATTTTCATTCTTATTAAGAAAGAAAGCTAATATTTAGGACTGGAGAAATCTCTCTCCAGTCTTTTTCTATTAATATGACTTTTTTTTATTGAGACCTTCCTATATAATGGGAAATTAAGGAGGGTGGAACTATGAAAATGGTATTTTGTGATATAGATGGAACTCTTTATCGTGAAAATGAACAGATCTCACCTTTAAACAAAGAAGCCTTAACACGTTTTCGTGATGCAGGCGGTCAAGTTGTTTATTGTACAGGACGTCATATATTAGAAATGAATAAAATCCTTGAGCAGGATGGTTATCCTTTTGATTATCTTGTTTTAAACAATGGTGGGGCAATCCTTGATTCCAATAAAGAAACTCTCTATGAGAAACATATAGAACAATCAATTGGACTTGACATTCTACAATGGGGAGTAGATGCCAATATGTTTGTGCATATGTGTGATGGAAAGAATAGTTATGGTTGTTTTAATCATCAATCTTTTGCACATAGTGATATGGGAAATATACCTATTCCTGACGACTATATGACATTAATGAAGAAAAGTCCTTCATTTCAAATCATTAGCTTAAATCAGGAAGATAATCAGACTGATAGAATTAATATCATTAAGAAAAGAATTGAAGACAAATATGGTGATGATGTTGAATGTCATCCTAATCTTTATTTCCTAGATATTGTTCCTAACAACTGTTCTAAAGGGAGTGGTGTCACTTATCTCAAGGACAAAACAAATGCGATAACCTATACAATAGGTGATTCATGGAATGACCTTTCAATGATTGAAGCAGGAGATCATGGCTGTACATTTAATTATGCACATGATGATATTCAAGAAAAAGCAGATCATATTTATAGTTATGTCTATGAAATGATCGATGATATACTAGGGGGTAAAATATAGTGAGCTGGAGAAATAATTTAAGAGATGTAGAACCTTATGTGGCTGGTGAACAGCCTAAGATGTCTAATCTTATCAAACTAAACACAAATGAAAATCCATATGAACCAGGAGAAAAAGTCAAAGAAGCGATTCAATCTTTTGATCCATTTAAACTAAGACTCTATCCTGATGCAGATGCATCAAAGCTTAAACATTTAATTGCAGAGTATCATGGATTAGAAGATGATCAGGTCTTTTTAGGTAACGGAAGTGATGAAGTTCTCGCCTTAACATTCTTAACATGCTTTAACGGACAGAATCCTATTCTTTTCCCAGATATTACTTATTCTTTCTATCCTGTTTATTGTGAACTGTTTAATATTGATTATAAGACAGTGGCACTTGATGATGCATTTAAGATTAAGAAAGAAGATTATTTTAATAAGAATGGTGGAATTATCTTCCCTAATCCAAATGCGCCAACAGGTGAACTTATGTCTGTAGATGATATCGAAGATATTATCAAACATAATCCTGAGAGTGTTGTTGTGATTGATGAAGCCTATATTGATTTTGGTGGAGAAACAGTCATACCACTCTTAAAGAAATATGATAACTTACTTGTGATTCATACATTCTCTAAATTCCGTTCACTTGCAGGTAGTAGACTTGGTGTAGCTTTAGGTAATAAAGAGCTTGTATCACATTTATATGATGTAAAGAATTCATTCAACTCATATCCAATTGATGCACTCGCTCAGGTGATTGGCGAAGCTTCTATTCAAGACAGTGAAGTGATTAAAGAACATGCGAAAAAGATTATCGCAACACGTGAACGTACTAAAAAAGCCCTTAAAGAAATGGGCTTTACTATGACTGACAGTTATTCTAATTTCATCTTTATTCATCATGATGATTATGATGCAGAACATATTTTTAAAGAATTAAGAAAGAAACATATTATTGTAAGATATTTCAATGCCCCACGTATTAATCAATACTTACGTGTCACTATTGGAAACGATGAAGAAATGGATGCATTCCTAGAAGCTGTCAGAGAAATTATTCAAGCATTTTAAACACATAAGGAAACAATTAATGATATGATAAATACAGATAACGTACTTCTATTTGATCTAGATGGAACAGTACTTAATACCGATGAATTGATCTTCCAGTCATTCAGATATACTTTTAAAAAGCTTCTTCCTGATTACACATTATCAGAAGAAGAGCTTCTCTCATTCTTAGGACCACCTTTAAGAGATTCATTTGCACGTTTCTTTTCAGGTGATCAGGTAGATGAAGCAGTACAAATCTATCGTGCTTATAATCATGAGAAGCATAATGATTATGTTACTCTATACCCTCATGAAACAGAAGTATTAAAAAAACTTCATGAGAAAGGAATAAGAATGGCTGTTGTGACTACAAAATTCAAGGATGCGGCTGTATATGGATTAAAGTGTGCACACTTGGATCAGTATTTTGAAATAGTCATTGGAAGTGATGAAGTCACACATGGGAAACCTCATCCAGAAGCAGTATTGACTGCAATGAAGAAAATGAATGTGAATAAAGGTTATATGATTGGCGATAATGTGACTGATATTCAAGCAGGTAAGAATGCTGGTATTAAGACTATAGGAGTCACTTGGTCTTTAAAAGGCACAGAGGGGCTTCTTGATGAACATCCAGATTATATGATGGAGTCATATGATGACTTATATGATTATCTAGAAAGGATGTAATTATGAAAGATATTATAATTATTGGTGGTGGGCCAGCAGGACTCACTGCTGCACTCTATGCAAGTCGTGCAGGTGCTGATGTGACTATTATTGAATCAGGTGCACCAGGTGGTAAATTAAACTTAACAGCTCACATCGAAAACTATCCAGGAATAAAAGAGATGATGGGTCCTCAGCTTGCATATGATATGTATGAACAGGCTCTTAACTTCGGTGCCCAGTTAAAGATGACAGAAGTGAAATCTATTGTAGATGAAGGTGACTATAAGAAGGTTATTACTTCTAAAGAAGAACTAGAAGCTCGCGTAGTGATCATTGCGACAGGAACTAAAGAAAGAAAAATGGGACTACACTTAGAAGATGAAATGACAGGTAAAGGTATTTCTTATTGTGCTGTTTGTGATGGACCATTCTTTAGAGGAAAAGAAGTTGCTGTCATTGGTGGAGGCAATAGTGCGATTGAAGAATCAATCTATCTTGCTGGTATTACAGAAAAGGTTCATATTATTATGAGACGTGATGTCTTCCGCGCAGATGATTATCTAGTGAAGAAAGCACTGAATAATGAAAAGATTGAATTCCACTTCAAAAAGAAGCCACATGCTTTAATTGTAGAAGATGATACATTAAAAGGCTTAGAACTAGAAGATAGTGATACAAAAGAACTAGAAAACCTTTATGTACAGGGTATTTTCCCATTTATTGGTTTAGATCCAGTCACTGATTTTGTGAAGGATTTAGGCATCACAAATGAACAGGGTTATATTGATGTTGATGAACATATGGAAACAAAAATTCCTGGAATATTTGGGATTGGTGATGTCAGAACAAAGACATTAAGACAGGTTGTCACAGCGGCAAATGATGGTGCAATTGCTGGACAATATGCTGCTAAGTTTGTTGAAGAGAACTAATGATAGCAATGGTATTAAGTTAAACAAAACTAATACCATCAGGTAATTAAGTTAAGGTGT
>OFRY01001442.1_pt1 | contig 10277 bp, 7 predicted proteins | sample 1543171 | NCBI WGS metagenome assembly OFRY01 (sample SAMN04209240, study PRJEB22552) | human gut metagenome | biome: gut; material: feces | host: Homo sapiens | place: USA: Oklahoma | reverse complement strand
ATGCGATCACATGTGCATGGCCATGCGTGGCGTAAAGAAGGCGCAATCGCGTACGGTTACATCGGCGGTGCGCGGCTGCATGCGAGACGCGACGACGCGAGCCGAAGCCATGAGCCTGATCCTGTCGCAGCATGCGTGATCGGCGCGACTGCAGCAAGTCGAATCGTAAATACCAATAACCGGATATAGGAGGGGAAACCGGATGACCATTGATATGAAAGCGATTCATGATAGTGACCGTACGCTGGTGATGGGCGTGCTCAACATTACGGAGGATTCGTTCTCCGATGGAGGGCTGTGGCTCGATCCCGCGAAAGCGAAAGCGCACGGCGAGGCGATGATGAAGGATGGGGCTGACATCATCGACATCGGCGCCGAATCCACTCGCCCCGGCGGAGCCAAACGCGTCAGCGAGGAAGATGAGCAAACCCGCGTGCTAGGTGCCGTGGATGCGTTGATTCCGGAAGGTGCGGTGCTGTCCATCGACACTACGCGCGCATCGGTGGCTCGCATGGCGTTGGAGCATGGTGCGCAGATCATCAACGACGTGTCCGGCGGTCAGCTGGACCGCGAAGTGCCCCATGTGGTGGCCGAACACGCGGAAAGCCTTTACATTGTGCAGCATTGGCGCGGTTGGCTTGCCGGCTCTGCAGGCGACGTGCCTGACGCTAATACGTCCGTGTACGCCAATGGCGTGGTGAACGACGTGTATGACGAACTCATGAAGCAGGTCGACGACGTGCTTCAGGCAGGCGTCTCGCCGTCACAGATCATCATCGATCCGGGTCTTGGATTCTCCAAACCGAGCGTCGAGCATAACTTCCCGCTGATGACGGCATTGGAGAGGTTCAATGCTACCGGGTATCCGGTGCTGACTGGAGCCTCGCGCAAACGATTCGTCGGCGCGGCGCTTGCCGATGCTGGTATTGACAAGCCAAACATGGATAGCAAAGACAATGCGACCGCCGCCATCAGCGCCCTATGTGCCGAACATGGAGTGTGGGCCGTGCGCGTGCATGACGTGGAGAAAAGCCGCGACGCGGTGGCGATCGGCAACGCATGGCGTGCCTTCGCTAACGACTGATGCACGGTGCTCGCATACGTCGTGCGTTCCTGACAGCGTAGGTGCGGCAACGTATTTCCACCATTAAACCTTAAGACATGCAAAGAAAGGCTGGCATGGATCAGATTCGATTGACTGGCGTTCGCGCGGTCGGCAAACACGGAGTGCTTGATTTCGAACATGAGCGTGCGCAAACGTTCGTCGTCGACGCCACGTTGTTTCTTGATCTTGCGCCAGCCGGGCATTCCGATGACCTGCGGGACACCGTCGATTACGGTGCCATCGCCAAAGGAATAGTCGCCATCATCGAAGGCGAACATGTCGATCTCATCGAAAAACTCGCTGATCGCATCGCCAGCATGATTCTTGAATATCCTGCCGTGGCACAGACGCAGGTGACCGTGCATAAGCCGAGCGCGCCAATCGTCGTACCATTCGACGACGTGAGCGTAACCGTGGAACGTTCCCGTGAAACAACTTCGGCTGCATCGCAAGTGCATCATGCCATCATTGCCATGGGTGGTAACCAAGGCGATGTGGCGGCCACCTTGCGTGACGCGGTGCGTTCGATCGACGGACTGGCATCTACTCAGGTTACGGGCGTTTCGCCGCTGTACCGTACCGATGCGTGGGGTATGCCCGATGGTACCCCCGACTTTTACAATGCGGTTGTTTCCGTGACCACCAAACTGTCGGCAATGGAACTGCTGCGAGGACTGCAGCGCATCGAAGCCGAACATGGTCGAGTGCGTACCGACCATTGGACTTCGCGCACACTCGATCTGGATATCATCGATTTTGACGGGCAGAGCAACGATGATCCGGATCTGACGCTGCCTCACCCCCGTGCATGGCAGCGTGCGTTCGTGCTGGGGCCGTGGCTGGCACTCGAACCCGATGCCGAACTGCCGGGCGAACATGCCGGTTCCGTGGCTCAACTCCTCCGTGAATCGACCGATCGCGACCATATCGACGAAATCGCAGATGATTGGATGGTGGAAAGCCCGACCGGCTACGGTACCGACGACCTTGCCTGCGATGCCAATAATGCGGGCGATGCGGATGATATGGACGAAGCGTATGGTGCGATCGATTCCAGCGATCTGCCGGAAGGAACCGCCGCAGCCAAAGCGGCGGCACTTGCTTCTGCACAGCCAGAACCCGCATCGAAACGTGCGGTGATCTCACTCGACAGCCCAGCAACCGATGCCGAACAGCAGTTCCGCATGGCCATCGTCACGTTGGACGGCATTCCCGACAACCAAGTCGAGGGCATCTCACCCCTCTACCATGTGAGCCAACTCGACGGACTCCCCGACAAAATGGCCGCGGTAATCCAGATTTCCACGCGCATGGGCGTCCATGATCTAATCGAAGTATTAGGCAATGTGGAAGCTTCCATTGGCGAAGACCTTGATCTCGACCTGATCGACATGGAAGGCGTGGAATGCGATGAACCCGACTGCAAGGTGCCGTGGCCCACCGCACGCAATCATGCCGCAGTGCTTGCGCCATGGCTCGACATGGATCCCGATGCGCGACTGGGCAAGGATCCGGTATCATTCCTGCTAGCCATGGCCCCCGATGCCGCGCAGGTGGGACTGCTGACCGACAATTGGATTATCGGAGGTACGCTATGAAAGCGCGCAGAACCCCTTGGTGGTGCTACGTTCTCGCTGCCGCATTAGGATTGCTTGCCGGAATAGGATTGGCGAAATATGGCGAGATTTCAGGTTTTCCATTGGTCGGCGCTCCATGGATTGTGCCCGTGGTGTTGGCGATTTTGGGATTCGTCGTGCTTTATATGGCATTGCAGATCCACAAATACACCACCACAGATCCCGAAAAACGCGCGCAGCTGAAACCTTTGGACCCGCAGAAGGCGTTTGCTACACTGGTGTCGTGCAAAGCGTTGGGCGTGGCAGGAGCGGCGTTGGCCGGCTGGTATGGTGGACAGCTCATCATGAGCCTGCCACATGGTGAGGCGACGTTCTACAGTCAGGCCATCCTCGAATGCGCGATCGCGGCAATCGTATGCATAATCGATATGATCATTGGCATTGTGGGGGAGTGGCTGTGCCAAATCCCACCAATCGACGGCCCGGAAAGTCCGAAAATGAAAACGGCCACGCAACGCAATCGTTACGCGGCCGCGGCTACCAAATCAGCGACACAATCGAAAGTCTGATTACTTCACTTCTTCGGATCCTCTTCGGGAACGCGAAGCATCACCTCCTGTGTCATGCAGGCAACAAGCTCACCATCCTGCGTATACACCTTCGCCTGACCCAAGCCACGGCCGTGAGCTGCAGTAGGCGTATCCTGCACATACAAATGCCACTGAGTGATATCAATATCGCGATACCACCACATCGAATGATCGATCGAAGCGAACGAAATACCAGGCGTGGCAATACTCAACCCAGCGCGACGTAACACCGGCTCCAACATCACCTGATCGCAGCCCATCGCCAACATCGCACGATGCATAACCTGCGGAACATCAACCGTGCCATCAGCCTTCATCCACACCATCTGTTTACCGGAATCATTGCTGGCGCTCTTCTTATCGGCACCCAACATAATCGTGCGCGTCACATGACGAATGTCGAACGGCGACTTTTCCGCATAGTATTTGGCATACGAAGACTTTTCGGCAAACGGCTCCATCAGCTGCTTCGCACTGGTCAACGTTTCCGGTTCCGGCACGCCTTCCGGCATGGGATCGGCGAACTCAATGCCATCCTGACCCTGCTCCTGGAAGCTGGCGATGGCCGTCAGAATCGAACCCTGAGCCTGCGTGACATTTACACGACGAGCTGAAAACGAGCGGCCATCACGCAGATTCTCCACATCAAACAGCAAATCCTGACGAATATCACCGGCAGAAATGAAATAGCCATGAATCGAATTCGGCAGGCGAGACGGCGACACCGTTTTGGATGCGGCCATCATAGCCTGTGCAATCACCTGACCGCCATACACGCGGCCAGTGGGGAAATACAGGCTTTCACCATTCACATACATATGATTGCGATACATGGACGGCGTGCCCAGTTGAAGCACCTTTGCTAGCCGTTGCAATGGTGTGATTGCCTTTTCTGTCATGACATTCCTCGATTCTTTTGAGTCACATAGGTAACGCTTCGTTCCGGATTCGAGTCTACGCAAGGGCGGTAAATTTCGCCGGATTGTTTTGTAACGAATGCGTGAGAAGCGTGAACGGCAGGTAATCGCCAAACGATTCACATACGGCAAAGCGCCACACTTCGTAACGAAGCACGGCGCTTTGCTGAAATTTGCGAGTAACGTTCGCAATTATGGTCTTGTTTCGCAAGGCTCATTGTTGCCTTCGTTCGGCTGTCGCCTCACTCAGGCCAAGCCTACAGACAGTCCACAGGACTGTCTGCTTAACGGCTCAGCCGGCTAAAAAGCCTAAGAGGGGATCTTCCACGATTGGAAGGCCCCCTCTTTGTGTATCTGGATCCTATGTTTATACATTTTTATAAAACGGGAACTGCAAGCAGATATTGAGATTGCGCGGCCTTAGCAGGCTGCGATTGCACAGGCATATCCGGATACAGCTTCTGCAAAGCCTGCTGCAATATTTCGGCAGCGGCCGCAATTTCAACGGTCTCGTCAATCAAATCGCTATTATCAGGCACAATCAACGTGTGATTTCCGGAACCAGCAATGCCGTATGCTGCAATCGGCAACGCACTTGTCATCAACATTTCGGAAGATGCGGTTTTTCCTGTTGTTCCAGTATTTTCAGATGCGGAATCTACCGAATCGCCATCGCTGGATTTCTTTGATTCCACTCCCCCGACTTTCGCAACGTTCTTCGACGTGGTATCGGCAGCCGCGCCAAATGACGATCGCAGGCCGCCCGCGTAGCTCATCACATCATCCATGCTGATGGCGTTCTTGTCGTCCACCAAGCTGGCCGCAGTACCGTCGGAAGCGTTCTGCTGATTGGCCGCATCCGCCTGCGCGCGTTCCTCTTTGCGTTGGGCCTTGATACGCGCCCGCTCGGCACGGCCCGCAAGCGACGTCTCCGAAGCCGAGGCAAGTCCCATAGACCCCTTCAACGTAACTTCCGAACCATCGACAGTATCGTCGGAACTGGTCGAATCATCACCTGCATCAAGCTGATCCGCAAAACGAAGCACGATCTGGTGGAACGCACTGGCCTGACCCGTGTGCTCGCTCGCATCCGCCAACGCCTGCATCGCATCGTCAACCTTGCTTGAAGCCGACTTCAACTTCTCATTGCCGTCAATGCTGTTGCGCACATCCGCAATCGCCTGAGATTCCAAGTTTTGCGCCGAACCTGCGGAAGCCCCCAATTCCTTAAGCCGAGCGGTGTACGCGTCGGTGAAATCCATGGAATACGGAATCATCGCCGAAGAAAGCTGCGACTGGCCGGCACTGTAATCCTTGGCGCCACGCTGCTGCTCCTCGCCCGCACGCTTGTTGAGTTCCGCCACCAAACCGGATGTGCCACGCTGTTCGATGGTGCGAATCACCTCGTTCACCGCGTCGGCGGCACCCGTATGTCGGTATGCGGCGCTCACATCGTTGACCGCGTTGGCCAGATCGACCACGGACTGCGCCACCGCAGTATCGCCGTTCAATTCGGCCGCGGTGCCGAGAATGGCGGTAAGTTGCGTGGTATCGCCAATCGATCCGGAAAGATGCGTCGTATACGAGCCGACGTACGCGTCGATATACCCGTTGAACGCCTGCTCATGTTCCTGCTCACGCTGGGCGATGGTCGTTTCGGCAAGCCCCTTTTCATGATCGCGCAGTTGTTCGAGCTGCGCGATGAGCTCATGGTTGCGTTGCGATCCGACATTCGTCAAACCATCCACCAATGTGGATGCGCGATCGGTCAAACTGGTGAGATTGCCATAGCAGCCAGTTTTTTCGGAATCGCAGGCAACAGCGGCGACAGACAGCGAACTCATGGTGAAGTTTTTCGCAGTCACATACGTATGAATCGTAAGATCCTCACCCGGCTTGCCTACCGCAGCGACCAATGTCGACGAATTGCCGGCAGACACAAGCACGCCTTCGTCTGAGGTCACGTCATTGCCGACGCGGTTGGGAATGGTGAACGCGACGATCGGCGTCAGATCAGCCGTTTCCTCCGGTCGTTCCGATTTCAGATCGATGCGGATGCCGACCACGCCCGATGCACCGGAAATCTTGGATGCGCTGACGGTCGGACCGTCCAAAGTAAAGGTCGCCGTTATATCCCACGGCAGTTTCACACGCTCTTGCGGCACGCGCTGCGAAGACGTCGCGCCCTCATCTGCATTCATGTCCGTATCAGTTGCAGAAGCGGCGTCATTCGTCAAATACAAGCGGCCCGGCTCATCAACGGACTCATATGCGCTCATCACATCGTGCGAGGCCACCGCCGAGACGTACTCGCCGTTCCGACGCACCGCATCAACCACATTCGAAACCCCGACCGCGCATACGGGAGCCGCCGAAACCAGCATTACCGCAATGGACGCAGCCAGCATGTGCCGCAGATGGACACTCGCCACACGCATATCACGCTCACCACGCGTGCTATCGGCATGATGGGCACAAGATGCACGAAACGCAACAGAACGACGCATGCCGAGCCTCTCAATCGCAATCAAAACAACGTTCCAAAGCAATCAATGTAGCGCGCGGCATGCCCCGGCAAGAAACGATTTCGCGGAAAACAGACAGGTCAGGCGAATACGTCGAGCGCACCCGGATCGACGCCGTTCTCGGCGATGCGCTTATGCCTGCGCTTGGCTTCGGTCACCACGAATTCGCGATACATTTCGGCGATGTCGGGATCCAACCCGGCATCGACAGCAATGCGGTGCAACCGTTCGATCTGGTAATCCTCACGCTTGTAATCGGCCGGCGCGAAACCCTCGCGGGCTTTCAGCACACCCACTTGGGACGTGTATTTGAAGCGTTCCGCCAGCAGGGAGACGATGGCCGTATCGACATTGTCGATTGACTGGCGCAACGCGGCGATTTTCGCCACGGCGTCGGCGACCTCAGGATTGCTTTGCGCGGTACTCGCATCGATGACGGTTTCGGTTTCATGCTCTTCTTCTGGCCGAAGCCAGTCATGTTCGCTATCGCTCATGCGTACAAGACTACCGCGCGCATGTCACTTGGAGAAGTACCGTTGCAGCACAATCGTGGTTTCCGTGCTCACCGGCACCGTTTGGTGGATGACGTTCAGCAGATCCTCAAGCTTGCTTGGCGAGGCTGCGCGCACGGTCAGCATGTAGCTGGGTGACCCAGCCACGGAATCGCACGACATGATGCCTTCGATATCCTGCAATTTGGCGGGAATCTCGGCTTCCTTGGAATAATCGATCGGCGTGACCGCAATGTAGGCACGTACGGCGAGGCCACGCTTTTCATCGTCGATAACGGCCTTGTAGCCGAGAATCACATTACGACGTTCCAGTTTCTGCACGCGCGATTGCACCGCGGAAATCGACAGTCCCGTAGCGTCCGAAAGCTGAGACAGCGTAGCGCGGCCGTCTTTCTCCAGCATGCTGAGAATGGTCTCGTCGATATCGTCGAATTGGCCCACGCTCGCATGCGTGGTGTCGGGTTCGTTGCCATTGCCTGTCATAGATGCCCCTTTCCAACAAGCATTCTGCATCAGTCCGGTAGGACCGACTCCCCTATGCAGCTCACGTTTCCGTCCATTACCATACCCACCCCAACACACAATCCGTCAACTGCATTTTCGTAACATTTCCAACGAATTTCGATTTTCAATCATTTTTCTCCTATTTTTTTCATATACCCCCTATATAGCAATACTATTTTCGTCTTTTTACTTTCGATTTCGTATTTTTTCGTGCGTCGATTTTTACATACCGTATGTCCACAACGTGATCATCCACATTGCCGAATCGTGCGGAACTTTCGAAAAACAATCGAAACGCATTCGAAAGTAGTTGAAAACTGCAAAACGGAAAAACAGCCAAACAGAAAGACAGCCGAACAGAAAGACAGCCGAACAGAACAAAAGGGCCGCATGGCGATTGTCATACGACCCTTGGATGCGTAACCGCAGATTGCGATTACCTGCGATTAGCTGTTGCCGTTATTCGCGGTATTGCCGCTCTGCTGGATCAGCGACGCCATGAAATCACGGTTGGTCGCGGTCTTCTTCAGACGCGGCACAAGCGTCTGGTAAGCCTGCTCAGGCTCCAGACCGCCAAGCAGACGACGCAGACGGTAGATGATCGGCAGCTCCTGCGGATCGGTGATGAGTTCCTCGCGACGGGTGCCGGAAGCGTTCACGTCGATGGCCGGGAACAGGCGCTTGTCTGCCAGTTCGCGGCTCAGGCGCAGCTCCATGTTGCCGGTGCCCTTGAACTCCTCGAAAATCACCTCGTCCATCTTGGAGCCGGTTTCCACCAGTGCGGAGGAGATGATGGTCAGAGAGCCGCCGTTTTCGATGTTACGAGCGGCACCGAAGAACTTCTTCGGTGGGTACAGCGCCTGGGCATCCACACCACCGGAAAGAATACGACCGGAAGCCGGAGCGGCGATGTTGTAGGCACGGGCCAGACGGGTCATGGAATCAAGCAGCACCACCACGTCCTGGCCAAGCTCCACGAGACGCTTCGCGCGTTCGATGGCGAGTTCGGCGACGGTGGTGTGGTCGGAGGCCGGACGGTCGAAGGTGGAGGAAATGACCTCGCCCTGCACCGTACGTTCCATATCGGTGACCTCTTCCGGACGTTCGTCCACGAGCACGACCATCAGGTGGACTTCCGGATTGTTGGTGGCGATCGCGTTGGCGATGTTCTGCAGGGTGATGGTCTTGCCGGCCTTCGGCGGAGACACGATCAGGCCACGCTGGCCCTTGCCGATCGGCGCCACGATGTCGATGAGACGGCCGGTGAGCTTGTTCGGCGCGGTTTCCTGCTTCAGACGCTCCTGCGGATACAGCGGAGTGAGCTTGTTGAACTGCGGACGGTTCTGTGCGGCCTCCACGGTCATGCCGTTGATGGAGTCGATGGACTGCAGCGGCACGAACTTCTGACGCTGGTTGCGGCGGTCGCCCTCACGCGGGGTACGGATGGAACCGTGCACGGCATCACCCTTGCGCAGCCCATACTTCTTGACCTGGCCCATGGAAACGTACACGTCGTTCGGACCCGGCAAATAGCCGGAGGTACGCACGAAAGCGTAGGAATCGAGCACGTCGACGATGCCCGCGACAGGCACGAGATCCTCTTTCGGCTCCTCGTGACGCTGTTCGCGTTCAACATTGCGATCCGTGCGCTCGTTGCGCTCGACGCGATCGTTACGCTCGTTGCGATCATTGTTACGGTCGCCGGTACGGCCACGACGCTCGTCACGCTCGTCATAATCGCGGTCACGGCCACGCAGGCGACGGCCACGACGATCCACGCGGTCACCCCTATCGCTGACGCGACCGCGACCACGACGCGCGAAATCACCGTCTTCAGCCTCGTCACGATGTTCGTCATCATCACTGCCCTGCGAAGGCAACGTGGCGAGAATGTCATCAAGATCGCGCACAACGTCCTCATCCTTCGGCCCTTCCACCGCACGACGGCGACGGCGCGGCTCAACGTCGGACGCATCATCCTTACGATGGCGACGACGATCATCCTGCTTCGGCGAAGCATCGTCCAATCCCAGTTCGGCCAGCAGATCGGTGGCAGCGTCCGCATCACGGCGGCGACGGCGCTTCGGAGCCTCATCGATGCTGTCCAGGGCGTTCACCGCGGCCATGACATCGGCCGCCTCCTCGCTCGTCGGAGCCTCAGCCTGCTTGCGACGGTCAGCACGCTCGGTGCGCTCGGCACGTTCCGTCTGTTCGGAGCGCTCCGCACGCTCAGCGCTATCAGCACGTCCGGCAAGGGTCTTCCTAACGGTTTTGGCCGTCTGCTTTTCGGACTGCTCAGCCTCGTTGGCTTTGCTTTCGGCAGCCTCGTTGGACTTGCCGGATTCCTCAGCCGTGTTCGCCGCGACCTCAGCGTCTGCGGTTTGGGCTTCAGCAGGAGCCACCGGAGCGGCCGGTGCAGCGGACTTCGGAGCTCGCACGGTCACACCGGCAGGCGCTTCACCGCCGGAACGAGCGGCCTGAAGCGTCGCGATAAGTTCCGGCTTACGCATGGTGGAGGTGCCACGAAGGCCCATCTGCTTGGCGAGC
>OFRY01001441.1_pt1 | contig 10280 bp, 11 predicted proteins | sample 1543171 | NCBI WGS metagenome assembly OFRY01 (sample SAMN04209240, study PRJEB22552) | human gut metagenome | biome: gut; material: feces | host: Homo sapiens | place: USA: Oklahoma | reverse complement strand
TATCCAAAGTTTCCAAAAGTATGGACACTAAAAACTCTAAATAAGTACACTGCTCTACATAAATACGAAATAGGAGCTGGTATCAATACTTTCTTACCTGACCTGAAAGTCCGTTATGTAAAGGGACGTGGCGAGTTTGGCTACGCCAAATTTGGCAATTTCTTCTTTAATAGAGACCAAATGTATGTATGGGAAACAGACGACAAATATGCCGAAGAGCATAACGAAGCAGTTGTTAGCGAAGTTTTCCATGACGAATGCAAAGGCAGGGGATATGTATGTCAAAGGATTTATGCCGGTGTTGAAACCAATTTTCGAGACACCAACGGTGAGATAATATACACAGGCGACGTCATTGAAGTACAAGAGAGAAATGACAATACGCCATATTATCTGGCTTTAGGAGCTATGGCTGATGCTGATGGGAGCGGATTCTATGGCTTTATCCTCGACAATCATAGTTGGCGATTGGATGATTGCCTCAGACAACAGGTTCGTATTACACGATTTGGCACAGTATATTATCAAATTGGCAAAAACGAAGTGGCGAGAGACGTCAATGAGCGTGTTATGGACTTCAATCTCGCAAGAGAATCAACGGAAGATCATAAGGTAAGAGTGCTTATGACAAGATATACCCCAAACTTTGACCAGGAAAGATGGAAATATCAAGGATTGGAGATATTGGGCATAGAAGAATTTGATTGGAGATGACAAAATAACTAATGATATGGCAAATAAACATGGACAAAGCGCACGACTTGGAGCTATTGGAGAAAGCTACGTGCAGATGAGACTCATGCAGAAAGGATGGGACGCATTTAATGCTAATAGCACTTACAACAATTATAAATTAGTGGACATTATATGTCTAAAACCCGAAGACGCAAAGATGTGGAAGCCACGTACTGCATTAATTCAGGTAAAGACAACAAAGTTAAAATCATTTCCTTTAGGATTTACAATAGACGAATGCTTAAACATTGATTTTCTTAAGGAACATGTCATCGGCCCGTGGGTTTTTATCGCCATAGATTCAGAGAATGACATATCAACATTCAGATGCTACGTACTCACTCGTAATCAGGTGATAGAACTGGCTCACAAAGCCCACTATTGGTACAAGAACATGTGGAAGAGAGAGAAAGACATAAAGGGCACTTCGGTAGCCGCCTTAAACGAAGAGTGGCTGTATGGCGAAATAAAGAAGTGCGAAGGTATGACACCCAAACATCCTGCATTTGTAAACCCACTGAAGGGAGCACAAACAAAAGAAGCATGGGAAAACATTTGGACTGAATAATAACCGACCAAAGTTTTCCACCCCCAATCGAGATCGAGTAGGAGGTAAACACTAATCATAGGTGTTTATCTCCTACTTTCGTGTTTACCGACCTCTCACACCACCGTACATGCGGTTCCGCATACGGCGGTTCCTATTTTGGGTGCCATTCGAGATACGCCCCCATTAAAGTAGCGTATCCTGCCCAACATAGGGTCTACTAATTTAAGGCAAATCTCAGAACTAAAGAAAACAAAGAAGGCAAAGAGAAAATGGATGTCAAAATAAAAAAAGCCAAGCCATTTTTGCATGGTTTGTTAGTCTCTTCACTAATAGTAATAGGCATATTGATGCTTTTCCGCATCATATTCGTGATTCTAAACGTGCCAATGAGCGTGTTGTCAACACAAGTCGAAGATTTACCCAAGGCAATTTACAATGCCTTACGCTTTGATTTGCAAGTAGCAGCATACATTGCTCTTTTACCAACTGTCATTATGTTGGTTCTGCCATTCGTAAGCATCCAGCGTTTCCAGCTATATGCCAAGAGCATCTGCTGCTGGTATTATATGGTAGCCATCACACTTCTTGCAGCATTATCAGCTATAGATCTGGGGTACTATGCCAATTTTAACTCTCATATCTCGCTCACGTTCTTCGATTTCTTTGACGAGGAGCCTCTTAGCCTCATTCAAACGATATGGGACGACTATCCTGTCGTCTGGATATTATTGGGATTGTGCGTCATCGGCTTTGCCATCAAGAAAGTTTCAAACCAGGCATACGCACAGGTAGAATTATCCCCTAACATTTCCGCAAAGAAGATGAGCGTGGAGCTATTCTTCTACATTGCAGCACTTGTCGTATGTCTCCGTGGTTCTGTGGGCCCATACCCTCTTCAAGTAGAAGACTTGATTGTTTCTACAGATGAGAGAGTAAACAATATGATTCCCAATTCAGCATATATGTTGAAAAAAGCCCTCAAAGAAAAGTCGATGGTATTTGAGAACAACTCAACCGATGCTTTATTGAAAGAATACGCATTCAGTAACCTACAGGAAGCCATGGATGTTTTTACGGACAAAAGGGTAAAGCTCTCTGCCGACACTCTTACTAGTCTCACAATACATTATTCAGTCAAGCCAATGACAGCATTAGGCAGCAGCCAAATGTATTGCTGCTCTGCTGCGAGAGTTGGAGCAACTATTTGATGCACATGGGGCCTGTAATGCAATGTGGAATGCAAAAGCACTTTGCTGAAGATATCGTGTTTGATAATTACCAATCTGTGCGCAATGGCACCATTGCCACCATAGAAAACATCACTATTTCAACACCTTATCAACGCGTATTCCGCTCCAGATACAGTTTGCATTGCTTACCATCATCCATTGCATTGCCATTTCATAATAGCGGATATACTACGGAATTCATTTCGGGTATGGATATGGCATGGGAAAATTGTACCCCATCGCTGAGATACCAGAAATTTGACAAGCTAACGGGAAAATATGAACTTCTGGCAGAGAATCCAAAAGCCGACTTCAATGTCATTGGTATATATGATGAATACATGCTGAATGCTATCCTTCACCGTCTGAACAAAACAACCCAGCAGCCACAGATGATTATGGGAATGACAACCACCAATCATCCACCACTGACGATTCCCGACAACGTGAAACTGCCAGCCATACCAAAGGAATTCTGCAGTAAGTCTTGTTTCAACAATGTAGATAAAGACGTCGTAGAAAAATATCTGAAGGCATACCAGTACTTCAATACTTGTCTTGCCCATTTCCTGGATGAGTTCAAGAAGTCAGAAGCTGCCAAGAACACCATATTGATAATCACTGGTGACCATAACGTTCGTGCGATTCTCAACTACAATGTGATAGGTAAGAGATGGCAAAATTCGGTACCTCTCTACATATATCTGCCACCCTGCTTCCGGAGTAAGAACTATCCTGCTCATCCGAAGAAATGGGGATGTCACTATGACTTGTTAGCAACCATGGCACCATTTGCCTTCAAAAATACCGAATATATGAAACTCGGCAATAATCTCCTCGATGGCTCTATACCTGATGCACAGTCGTATAGCTACAACGAGGAACAGACAAGAGCCGAAACACCTTATCTGGCTATTGCTAAACGTAAAGCTGCTGCCAGGGAGCTGTTACTGCATCTATATTTCCAAAGAATTTTTGCAGAACAGGAAAAGGTAGGTAAGAGTTCAATTCAAAAATAAAGAAATAAAAATATAGAAATATGTATAAAGTAGGGTCTGCTAATTTAAGGCAAGTTGCTGATAATTAAGAAATTAACATACAAAACATTTGCTCAATTCAGAGAAAATGATTACTTTTGTGTGTTAATACTCGTAAGGGCGACATGAAATACTACTCACAATACCGTATACACGACCTGTTTGAGCTCCAAGAGTCTCTCTCAGGATTGAGCAAGTCCAACCGCTGGGTCAAACTTGCCGACCACCTTCCTTGGGCCAGGATTGAGAAAGAATACAACAAGCGTCTGAGGAACAGCCATTGCGGAGCCGGCAACAAGCCCGCCCGCATGGTTGTTGGTGCCATAATAGTGAAGCATGTGGAGAATCTGAGCGACGAGAAGACCATCCAGGCCATCCAGGAGAACCCGTACATGCAATATCTGCTTGGTCTTTCCAGATTCACGGAAAAGCCCGTGTTCGTACCAGAGTTGTTCGTTTTGATCCGCAAGCGCCTTGACCAGGACTTCTTCAACATGCTGACCTTGATGCTGGCCGAAGCGGACGGAAGCAAGCCGAAGAGGGAAGGCACCGATGAGGACGGCAATGGCCATGGCGGTACGATGAAGTGTGATGCCACATGTTGTGACGCCGAGGTTCGCTATCTGACAGACTCTAACCTTTTGGAGGACGGCAGCAAGCTGATAGACCGCTTGCTTGACAAGTTTTGTGCACGTCACAAGGTCAGGAAGCCACAGACTCACCGTATGGAAGCACGACGGGCGTTCATCTTGCTGATCAAGAAAAAACGCAAGGGGAAGAAACTTGTCAGCAAGACAAAACTGCCCCAAATACGTTGTTTGCAGGCTGATTTCCAGATATTTCTTGATTTTCTTGGCAAACAGGCGGGCCATCTTCTTTCTTGCTTCAGCCGTCATGACTACAAGTGCCTAAAGGCAGCATTCAAGATGTACGAGCAGCAGAAGATGATGTTCGAGCAGAATGTCCGCAGCTGCGCCGACCGCATCATCTGCATCTACCAGCCGCATCTCCGCCCCATTGTCAGGGGCAAGGCAAAAGCCAAGGTCGAGTTTGGGGCGAAGATCGGAGCCAGTATCGTAAACGGTTACACTTATGTGGACCATCTCAGTTGGGATGCCTATAACGAATCATCCGACCTTGCCATGCAGATAGAACTCTACAGAAAACGTTTCGGCATACTCCCCCGAGAGGTGCAAGTTGACAAAATCTATCTTGGGAAAGCAACCAGGCAGTATCTCAAGGACAACAATGTCGAGTGTTACAACCGCCCACTGGGCAGGCCTCCCAAGGAGGACAACGACAGGCACGCCGAGGAGAAAAGGAGGGCCATATGTGAACGGAACGAGATAGAGGCGACGTTTGGAACATCCAAGAGGGTTTACCGGGCGAACGACATCCGGGCGAAACTTGACAATACGGCAGACACGTGGATAGGAGCTTGCTTCTTCGCTAAAAACGTAATGAAGTTCCTAAGGGGACTTCTTTGTCTCATTTTCGCAAAAACAGGCTTCGAGGCCCTCAAAAAGAGAGTTGTCGGCACCATCGACGACCTCGTGGGAGTTTTACCCTCGCCATAAGTCGGCTGGGGCGGGATAAATTAGCGAACCCTAGAGTAATCATGATGCTAAATGTGTTCAGGTTAAGATTAGGAGCATCGCTTCATTTTCTGATTGCCATAGGCCATTTGATTTGCCTCTTCTTTTTAGAGGAGGCATTCAAGGCTTATGGCATTTTAGACGAAATGAAGCAGTACCGTTTGGGGCAGGAATGGCTGCTGTATGTTGTTACGTTTTGCTTGGCAGCAGGCTTTGCCCTTGCAGGTTTTTACGCGCTCTCTGCTGCTGGCGATATGAGAAAACTACCATTACAGAGTTTGGTGATGATGCTAATTGTTGGCTTGTACGGTATCAGAGTAATAATAGGGATTGGTTGGCTGTTGCATGAATTTACTTATCTGCAATTATTCTCGTCTTTAGTACCCGCATTACTTGTCTATTGCTATTTCCCTGGATTGAAACGAAAAAAGCCCATATAAAAAAGATTGTTATGAAGAAAGAGACAGCCATGTCCAAAGCTCCTCGTTGTAATATTTCCACAGCTTAACGTTATAACGTTTAACGTTTTCTATTGCGGGTGATCCCCTTCCCTCCCCCAGCCCTCTGCCAAATGGATGGCTAGCCGCTATGGCGCAGTTTAAAGTTCCCGTGGAGTTCAGCCAGCACTTAGGTTTGAGAGGGCAAAGATTAGAGATGTTAGGACAGAGGGACTTACCTACTGTCCTAACATCATCCTAACAAGTGACCCAATGCGCATCGCCATTAGAGTCAGGAACCAGGAAAGTGAACGGACATCCCCCGTTTTGGGTGGGTGGACATCCTCCGTTTTCATTCGCTAAATATGATCCGGATTGTTTATCACTCTGACGCAAGTGAGATTTACATAGTAAGATTTACCTTTGACATTAACATAAGTGCCCGTCATTCGCTTGTAGCCATTGACCACGGATCTTCTCCACTTCAATTTGAAAGCTCCATTTCGTTTACCATTCACTGTTTCCGTAAAATACCAAACGTCTTCCTCATATCCTTCCGTGTCATAATTGCCCTGGAGTTTCAATGTCTTGTTTTTACCTTGGCTTACATAGTAATACTCGCCATCAGCGAATGCAGCAGTTGCCCATATTGTCAGAACCACAGGGTATTTTCCTATTTTTCCTTTGAACACATATCCACTATCGGCAAATGATGTAGTGAAAGAAAGCATCGCCAGCAATAGCGACATAACGACTTTTGTTTTTAAACTCTTCATAGTTAGGATTTTTAATAAACTTCATATTCTAAGAGCAAGTCCATATTGTCTTGTCTAAATATGGGCTCACAGTCATATCCATAGTTGTTGAGATAGGCAGAAAAATGGTCGAAGAAGTTTTCTTGCAGTTCGTTGGCAAACACGTGTGCCTTGGCTGACATATCGGAATATTTGGATATTCCTTCCTTCAATGCGACTTGGTCAACCTCACCCTTGCCTACAAAAGCAGAGAGATTCTTTATCGCCTCGTTGGTTGCTTGAACTATGGCTAACTGAATCTTGCGATTGTTTCTCTCATACCTCAACACTACAAAATCAATGTATTGTTGTGGATTGGCAGTTTGTTGTGCCGCAGCCTTTATTGCCTCTGTATTCTGAATAGACGACGCCACCAACCGCTCTGCTTCTTTTAGTTTGGCTATCCGGCTTTCTGCATCATCAACACAAGAGGAGAACGATTGTGCAGTTGTTGGCAGAGACAACAACGCCAAAAGTATCAATCCTACAACTCTGTTCATTACTGTTTGTCGTCTAATTTCGAACATTACACATCTGTTAATAGTTTACACTTCAATTTATAACTGTTTGGATAGGTCGGCTTTGACGGACAATATACAGAAATAACAACCCAATCATTCTCATAAAAATCAATTCGAAGATTGGCAATGTTGCCATTATCCATTTTCAGTCCTTTATAATAGAAGTATGGCCTGCCGCTTTTGTTTTTACCCTTCTGCACCTTATTGTAAGAATGGTATATAAGTTTTGTACTCCAAAGATTAACTTCAATCCTGCGGTTTGAAACGATCACAGAAGAGGAATCAATCGTGCCATATTTCTCCCATGTCACCTTGCCATTTTTCAGATTACCATAAGCCAAATAATAAGGCGTGTAAATCAATTGTTGTGCAGAGACTGCGAGATGAGTAAGCACAAGCATAAATAACAACAACATTTTTTTCATATCGACAATTTGTCTTTTTGCCGATACACTCCAATGACTCACGGCAGTTTATATATATATACACAAGAAAAGGATGGAGCCCGAATCTGCCACCCCTCGCTCTAAGGTTGTCTGGAAAAACCTGCGGTACGAAATGTCTAGAAACTACAGCCCCATCCCCTGTGCAGATATGTAGGGGTACTATCAGGGCTGTACCGAACATAATCACATACACCAAGGGAGAGCATACCGTTTCTATTCATCACTACCTTTCTTCTTTGTTTTCCAGACATTTTAGAGCGGTATGAATAGCTTGATACGCCTTCTTGACCAACTGGCTATTCCCTGCTTTTACACAGAGCCTCCAATCAGCGAGGCAAAAGTACAAAAATAAAGTAAGAATCACGAATGTTTAGCACAAAAAATAACAAAGAAATACAACCCAAAAGTTATTCCATTCGAAAAAACGTCTTATCTTTGCAGTTGCAAAAGAAATGAATCATGACTTATGCCAGTATCACTGAGAATGGTATGCCATGGGCTGTCAGACATGCTGTTGGACAAGAAAAAGGCTCGTTTGAAGCAAGAGCGTGAACATACGCTCTAAGATTGGTGAAGATGGAGAATGTGCGTTCTCACCTATTGGCAAACAATATAGTCGACAGAGATTCTTTTGATATTTTTTGAGCAAATTGGTTTAATATAGAAGAGGAGGCATACATGAAAGAAGTTATTGCACGACTGAAGGAACACCAGTCAACAACTCCTTCAAAATGGAAGGAAAAGGCAGAGTGGAGACAGCAGAACAGATCTTGGCTGCGCCACTCTCAGCGCATCGCTATGAAGATGCTTGAAAAGATGGACGAACTGGGGCTGACCCAAAAGCAGTTGGCCGAACAAATGGGGTGTAGCCAGTAATATGTTTCCAAGGTCCTGAAAGGACGGGAGAATCTTTCTCTCGAATCCATATCGAAGATTGAGGATTGCCTAAACATCTCAATCCTTCAAGAGGAACTGGAAATGGCATAAAAACTTGCGCAGCTTAAAACTCCCGTGGGGCTCCCTAGTCTCGTTGCAAGCGTCAAGGTTACAGAGAGAACAAAGATTAGAGATGTTAGGACAGAGAAGCTTACCCTATTAACGTTATAACTTTTAACGTTTTTGTTTGGGGATAAGGAGAAGTCACGGAGTCACGAAATCACGATTTTGACTGAGCGATCAGCCACACCGTAGGGGCTATTGCGCTATCAGCCAAGGCCTAAGACGCCTCATTGTAACATTTCCACATCTTAACGTTATAACGTTTAACGTTTTCTACAACGGGTGATCCGCTGCCCGCCCCCAAATAAAGGGATGAACAAAGAACGAACGAAGAGTGATCGAGACCCTATCGAGAATCGAACGAGAAGTTATCGAAAAGTAAAATTACAAACAATCAGTCTTGTTTATTCGCTGTCACCGAATAAAAAAAGCGGATTTTATTTTGTGACACCGAATAAAAATCATATCTTTGCAGAAAAAAGCAGAGTATGGATAAGGAAATGTTTAGAACGATCATATCTGAGAATCAAGAATATATAGGAAGCATACCATTGGTGGAGCGTCCCCTTGACTTGGAAGAGCATGGCAACTATGTGTTTGTGGGTGTAAGACAGGCAGGAAAGTCCTACTTGTTATATCAACGTGTGCAGCAATTACTGGCAGAAGGAAAGCTTTTGGAGGACATTGTTTATGTAAACTTCGACGACGAGCGTCTGCAAGGGATGGCTGCTACAGACTTCGATCTCATAATTCAAGCCTATCACAGCATGTATAGCGGGCAGCCGATATTCTTCTTTGATGAGATACAGAATGTGAATGGTTGGGCTAACTTTGCACGTCGTCTTGCCAACTTGAAGTATCGTGTTTATGTTACGGGAAGCAATGCCAAGATGCTGAGCCGTGACATAGAGACCGTTTTGGGAGGCAGGTATCTTAGTGTGAATGTCTTTCCGTATAGCTTTAACGAATACCTTACGGCTGTTGGTGTTAACATTGCAGGAGGATGGCAGTATGGCAGGAAGGCTAATGAATTGCAACGTCATTTCAGAACTTACTTTGAATGGGGAGGTTTCCCGGAATTGGTCAACTTCCGCGAGAAGCGCATCTGGCTCAACAGCCTGTACAACCGCATATTCTTCAATGACCTTATTGTGCGGCATAAGATAAAGAACGAGGATGCCCTGCGTCTGTGTGTGCGTCGTTTGGCAGAAAGCGTGATGCAACCCTGCTCGTTGAACAGATTGAGCAACTTGGTTAAGTCGACTGGTGTTCGATGCAGTGTGTCAACCATTATGGAGTATGTGAGATATTTGCAGGAGTCTTGTCTGTTGATATCATTGGACAACTATGCCTCTAAGTTCACAGAAAAAGAAACGGTGAAGAAGCACTATTTTGTGGACAACGGACTGTTGCACCTCTTCATCAACAACCCTGACACTCTGTTGCTTGAAAACCTATGTGCCATAACATTATATAAGAAGTATGGCAGTGGCATCTATTATTTCAACCGCAATATTGAGGTTGACTTCTATGTACCCGAAGAGGGTCTGGCAGTTCAAGTCTGTTATAGAATGAGCGATGAGTCAACATTGGAGCATGAGATAAAAGCCTTGGTAGCCATTAATTCTTTATATCCTCTGAAAAAGGCAATGATTGTGACATACGAGGACGAGGGAGTGATGGAGCGAGATGGGTTGAAAATAGAGATTGTGCCTGTTTGGAAATGGGTGCTAAATGGTGTAACCAAAGCGTCACAGAAAACAAGTTAAGACATACTCAAACTATTGAACTGGTCGCAATTTGCGACCAGTTCTCCTTTATCTTGATGTTCTATATTATCTGCCATATTTCTATCTTTATTTTTAAGGTCGCAATTTGCGACCTTAACGTGTTGTTATTTATTGTTGTATGCAAAGGTAGTGCTTTTAGCCTTTAAG
>OFRY01001435.1_pt1 | contig 10308 bp, 7 predicted proteins | sample 1543171 | NCBI WGS metagenome assembly OFRY01 (sample SAMN04209240, study PRJEB22552) | human gut metagenome | biome: gut; material: feces | host: Homo sapiens | place: USA: Oklahoma | reverse complement strand
TGACTTTGCAGGCCCTACTCTTAACAGTATGGATTCCGTATCTGACAGAGATTACATTATTGAATTATTAAGTGCTTTATCTACAGTAATGATGCATTTAAGCCGTTTCTGCGAAGAAATCTGCATTTGGAATTCAAACGAATATAGATTTGTAAATATTGATGATTCTTACAGCACAGGTTCAAGTATTATGCCACAGAAAAAGAACCCTGACATTGCAGAATTAATCAGAGGTAAGACAGGTCGTGTTTACGGTGCCTTAACATCAATTCTTACAACCATGAAAGGTCTACCACTTGCTTACAACAAAGATATGCAGGAAGATAAGGAACTTACATTTGATGCTATTGATACTGTAAAAGGATGTATTCTTTTATTTACAGGAATGATTGACACAATGACATTTAACAAAGATGTTATGGAAGCAAGCACAAAGCATGGCTTTACTAATGCTACAGATGCTGCTGACTATCTTGTAAATCATGGGGTACCATTTAGAGATGCTCATGGTATTGTTGGTCAGTTAGTTTTATTCTGTGAAGAAAAAGGCATCGCCCTTGATGATATGACTTTGGAAGAATATAAGGCAATCAGCCCTGTATTTGAAGACGATATATATGAAGCTATTAGCTTAGAAACATGCGTTAATAAGCGAATGACTATCGGTGCTCCGGGACCTGAAGCCATGGAAAAAGTCATTAAAATTTACAAGGAATATTTAAACAAATAATATTCATGCTAAAATTTATAATAACACATTATATTATTATGAATCTGAGGATAAAAAAATATTACAAATAAACACACTCTAAAAGTTATACTTACAACTTATAACTATAACTTTTAAGTTAAAACTATTAATAATGATTTTTAAATAAGTTATTAAAAAGGTTATAAAAAAGGTTGTTTAAATAAAGTGATAACTGTAAAAAACAGTTCACCTAAAAGTTTAAACAACCTTTTTTATTATGTTATTTATAAGCTTATTGCTTTTAGAATTTCTCTTATGCATTTTCAAATTATTTTTTATGGAATTCCTGCTATATCTTATAAGTCTTTAAAATGGAACTGTCTCTTTCCTTTTGCATAATCATCAACAACATTTCCATTTCCAAATAATTTGTACTTGTAACTTACAAGACCTTCCAATCCAACAGGACCTCTTGCATGAATTTTACTTGTGCTGATTCCAACTTCAGCACCAAATCCATATCTATAACCATCAGCAAATCTTGTTGAACAGTTCTGATAAACTCCGGCAGAATCCACGTATCTCATAAATTCATTTGCAGTTTCACTGTTTTCTGTAATGATACAGTCTGTGTGATGGGAGCCAAAATAATTAATATGTTCAATGGCTTCATCTAATGAATTAATAACCTTTGCTGATACTATGTAATCCAAGTATTCTTTTCTGTTGTCTTCTTCTGTTCCCTGATTGCAACCTGTTAATTTGACGATTTCTTCTGTGCCTCGTAATTCAACATTGTTTTCTTTTAATGCTTCATAAAGCTTTGGTACAAATTCGTCAACTATATCTTTGTGAATCAATAATGTTTCTACAGAATTGCACGCTGAAACATACTGAGTTTTCGCATCTATTATAATTGGAATGGCTTTCTTAAAATCTGCCTCTTTATCTACATAAATATGACAAATTCCATCTGCATGTCCCATTACAGGAATTTTTGTATTATTCATAATATACTGCACAAAAGCATTAGAACCTCTAGGAATAAGCAAATCTACAGATTCGTTGCATGTTAAAAGGTCTGTAATTTCTGATCTTGCTTCTAACTGAAGCATGCAGTTTTCAGGCATACCTGACTTTATAACAGCCTCGTAAATTATGTTAAACAACACTCTGTTGCTGTTCATTGTTTCACTACCACCCTTTAAAATAACGCAGTTTCCACTTTTTATGCAAAGGGATGAAATCTGTATTAAGGCATCAGGTCTAGCCTCAAAAATAACGCCAATTACACCTATAGGACAGGTTTCTCTATAAAGAGTCAAGCCCTCATCTAACTGTCTGTGCATATCCTGTTTAAACAAAGGATCTTCCAGTTTAACTAAGTCTTCAATGCCTGCAATTACATCTCTTAATTTTGTTTCATCAAACTTTAGTCGCTTAATAATAGGTGCTGCAACCTTATCAATTTCAGCCTGTTTTAAGTCCATTGCGTTTGCTTCAAAAATTTCCTGTTGTCTTGCCTTTAATTGTTTTACTACTTCCAGCAACGCCTTATTTCTGGCTTCTTCACTTGTTCCTGCCATTTTAGGCGAAGCCAATTTGACTGCCTTTGCCTCTTCCTTTATATTCATTCTCAACTCCTAACTTGCAATAAATGCATTATATTTAAGGATTACATATTTTACATGGATCATAGCCCTGATTTATAACATCTTCTCTTGTACCTGTATATATACCCTTATTTGACTCACTCATTCGCTTAACACTGCTACATGATGGTAAATGGAATTTGTGAGTATTCATATTTAAAACATATTCAACTTTTCCACTGCTTGATGTGGATTTCTTTGAACCTGATGTACCTGAATTTTTATTTCCAATATTATTTGAATATTTCTTATTATTTTCATTGTCTTCTGTGTTAGCATATTTACCTGTTGATTTGCTATCACCTGTTTTGTAAGTGATACTTACTCCAGGCTGTGCATTGTAACAATACACATTAAATTCAATGCCTGCACCTGAATCCTCAACAGAGTAACCTTCCATCAAGACACCACGTGCAACAAGTTCAGAACCGCTAAATATAGGTGTCACTCTATACATTACGTGATTGTTTGTTTCCTTCACATAGTCGGCTACCATATTTTCAAAAGGTAACATACCGTCAACATTCAAATATCTTGTTCCCGTAATCAGATTTCTTTCGTTGGCATTTTCACCTGTTAATTGATAGCCAATTAAATGACATCTGTTATACAAATATTTTCCGTCAACAAAAGAATATTTTATTGTATGCCAACCTGTAGGTCTTACAGAACCAATTGCACCACGCTTCTGTGTGGGCATAATGTCTCTACCAACTGAAGCAACTGCCACGCCACATCTACCAAGAGAATCTAATGAAGAATATAACTCAAAGGATTTTTTTGTTATTTCCTTCTTGGTAAAATATGGTTTGTTGTTATTTATAACTGTGTAAGCCTTGCCTTTAAATTTGAGACTTTTTACATTTATATTTTTATAGCTAGTCTTTTTGACAGTTATGCTCTTTTTATTAGTTGATGTTTTATTCTTACTACTTTTACTTTTGCCACTTTTATTCTTACTTTTGCTACTATTGTTTGTTTTATTTTTTGCTTTTGTATTTTGGGTACTAACATTTTCAATATTCTTTGCTACAAATTTTGTTGTCTGTTTTGTTGTAGCTACTGTTGTTTCTGCTTTATCATTGTAATTTGGGTCTGTTTCATTAACCGCCCCCACAACAACAAAACATATAAACAGTGTAATTAGAATCTTTTTTAATTTACTTTTTGATTGTTTCATTTCTCTCATATACCTCTTTTACAATCTTATCATGAGAATATCCCTGAAACTCCAGTGTACTAACAAGCTTATATTGTCTTAATGGCAGCTTGTAGTCAGCCGGATAAACTTTATCCCATCTGTATACAACAACTTTTTTTGCCTTCAAAATATCAACAATTTGATTTTCAATAAAACAATACTCATTGTCTGACACCTGATTAAAATAATCTTCAGAAATCTGAATATTTGCCGGTGTATTTTCAAATAATTCCTTTGAATATTCGTTAATATATAATGTGTTATTTTCTACCATGTGCACAATGTCTCTAATAACATATCTGTCCTTACTCTGTCTTCTTTCATTAAAGAACATACCGTTATTTTCATCTAAACATACTATTGCTATCATATAAATCCACCCCTTATCCTAGTTTTAAATTATCCCTACTAACTATATTTTGAATAATTTTTCAGTTTAAATTCTTTATGTTATATCATTATTCAATCTAATTTACTATTTACAAAACTTACATATTGTCAGCATTATTGTCATTTTTATTATTTATATGAACTTCTAACTGATTATATGGAATTTCTATATTATTCTTTTCAAGCTCAGCTTTTATATTTTCTATTAAATAAAAATATGCATCCCAGTAATCATCGGGTTTTACCCAGGCTCTTGTTTCCATATCTATACCGCTGTCAGCGAGTTTCATTACAACTACATTGTTTTCTCGTTCTTTATCAACATATTTGCAATTTCTTATAACATCCATAACTATTTTTTTTGCATTATTTATGTCGCTGTCATAATGAATTGAAAACTTAACATCAACACGTTTTCCGTTTTCATTTGAATAATTTATAATCACTTTTTTTGCCACGTCGCCATTTGGGCATTTAATTATGGTATTATCAAACTTCACAATTGTTGTATAAATAATATCCACCTTTTTTACTATACCTTCATGACCTTCAATTACAACATAATCTCCCACTTTAAAAGGTCTTGTAAGAAGTAATAAAACACCACCTGCAAAATTTGATAAGCTGCCCTGCAATGCCAAACCAATTGCAACACCGGCACTACCTAATACTGTTATAAATGATGTTGTCTCAATTCCAAGTTCTGAACAAATTACAATGAATACAATAAAATATCCTGTTATTTTAATTATTGAATCGACAAATTTTACTACTGCTTCGTCTGCACTTGTTCTGCCGATAATTTTTTTAAAAAGTTTACGCAATAATTTTATAATTATTTTTCCAATAATAAAGATTATTACAGCATTTATAATATTTATTCCTAAACTTATCATTTTAGATGAAAATCCATCAAATAACTTTGAAAGCTCTGAAACTTTTTCAGCGCTATTCTCACTTACTTTTTCACTTATTTCTTCTCCAATATCTGTTGCTAAAAAAAAGTTCATATTACTCTCCATTTTCAGATTATTTCACTCAAATTTTCGTATAACCTTAATTATAAAAAAGAGACTATTCTAATCAATAGTCTCTTTTTTAGTATATAACCTAATTGATTAGTTCTACTTTACTACTCTAACCTTAATTACGCCATCTACAGCATTTAATTTTTCAATTAAAGTATCTGTTGCACTATGGTCTAAATCAATGATTGCGTAAGCAAAATCACCCTTTGACTTATCTACCATGTCTGCAACGTTCACTCCTTCAGCAGCAATTGTTGATGAAAGCTGTCCAATCATGTTTGGTATGTTCTTATGACAAACTGTAACACGACTTGCCTTATCACATCCACCTAATGTTGCTGCGGGATAGTTTACTGAATTTTTAATATTTCCGTTTTCAACAAAATCAACGATTTCTTCTACTGCCATAATTGCACAGTTATCTTCTGATTCTGCTGTTGAAGCTCCAAGATGAGGTGTAGCAATAACACCATCTACGTTAGCTAACTTTGGATTAGGGAAATCAGTTACATATCTCTTAACCTTTCCGCTGCTAAGTGCTTCAACAATATCATCATCACAAACTAATAAATCTCTTGCAAAGTTTAAGATTACAACACCATCTTTCATCATGGCAATTGTATCTTTGTTAATCATTTCCTTTGTATCATCTAAAAGTGGTGTGTGAACTGTAATGTAATCACATTCCTTGAAGATTTCTTCTCTTGTCTTAACTACATTAACGGCTCTCTTTAAACTTAAAGCTCCTTCTACTGAAAGATATGGATCTGTACCATACACTTCCATTCCCATTGATACGGCTGTATTTGCAACTAATCTACCAATTGCTCCTAAACCGATAATACCAAGTTTCTTTCCCTTGATTTCGTTTCCTGCAAAGTTCTTCTTAGCCTTTTCCATATCTTTGCTAATATTTGCATTTTCCTTGTTGTCAACAACCCATCTGTTTCCACCGATGATGTCTCTTGAACCAAGAAGTAAACCACACATTACTAATTCTTTAACACCATTTGCATTTGCGCCAGGTGTGTTAAATACAACAACACCATTTTCAGCACACTTATCAAGGGGAATATTATTTACACCTGCACCGGCTCTTGCTACTGCTAATAAGCTTGCTGGTAAATCTAAGTCATGCATTGCAGCACTTCTTACAAGTGCCACGTCTGCCTCATTAAAATCATCTACGATTTCATAGTTATCATTTAATTTGTTAAGTCCTAATTTTGAAATAGGATTTAAGCAATTTACTTTTGTCATTTTTTATGTACCTCCATAAATGTTTTTAATAAGATATTATTTTAAATATTTTAAATTATTTGTAATAACTCTTATTAAACGTAAATTAAGCATTTTCCTTTTCGAATTTTTCCATAAATTCTACTAAGGCCTTAACACCTTCAATTGGCATAGCATTGTAAATACTTGCTCTCATACCACCAACTGTTCTGTGTCCTTTTAAGTTTTCAAGACCGGCAGCCTTAGCTTCTGCAACAAATTTTGCATCTAATTCTTCATCACCTGTAACAAACGGTACGTTCATAAGTGATCTGTCTTCTTTTACAACAGTTCCCTTAAACAACTTGCTGTTATCTAAGAAGTCATAAAGAATCTTAGCTTTTTCTTCATTGTGCTTCTTCATTGCATCGAGTCCGCCCATCTTCTTAATCCACTTAAATACTTTTCCACAAATATAAATTCCATAGCATGGAGGTGTATTGTAAAGTGAACCTGCATCTGCCTGTGTTTTCCAAGCAAGCATTGTTGGTACTGTGCTGTCAACTTTTTCAGGAATTAAATCTTCTCTAACGATAGCAATTACAACACCTGCAGGACCAACATTCTTCTGAACACCACCGTAAATTACTCCGTATTTTTCTACGTCAACTGGTTCTGATAAGAAACATGAAGATACGTCAGCAACTAAAGTATGTCCTTTTGTATTTGGTAATGTATGATATTTTGTACCATAAATTGTATTGTTTTCACAAATGTATACATAATCAACATCATCATCAATATCTAAATCACTGCAATCAGGAATATAAGAGAAAGTCTTATCTGCTGATGATGCAACTCTCTGTACTTCAACATACTTTTCTGCTTCCTGAGCAGCTTTCTTTGCCCACTGTCCTGTAATAATGTAGGCAGCTTTTCCATTCTTCTTTAAATTCATTGGTACAGCTGCAAACTGCTGTGAAGCTCCACCCTGAAGGAACAATACCTTGTAATTATCAGGAATGTTCATTAAATCTCTAATATCCTGTTCTGCTTCATCAATAATCTGTTGGAAAGCTTTTGAACGATGGCTCATTTCCATTACGCTCATTCCTGTTCCTCTATAATCAAGCATCTCTTCCGCTGCTTCTTTTAATACTTCTTCCGGTAACACTGCCGGACCTGCTGAGAAATTATATACTCTAGCCATTTCTAATCATACCTCCATATATCTTCTATCTTTTTGGAGCTAATTCATTATCATAAATTAACCCCTATAACATTATAATTAAAGTCAGTAATTAACTGGCAATATTAACAATCATATCCTAATTCTGCTAAATCTTCTTCTGAGAAAGCTTCACTAATAGCTGTATTAGCAGGAACCATTGGGAATACCTTGTCGTCCTGATCAATCTGAGCATCAATTACGCAAGGGATATTCATTTCAATTGCGTCTTTAAGAGCTGCTTCAAATTCTTCTACAGTTGTAACTCTATATGCTTTTGCTCCCATACCTTCAGCGATTTTAACAAAATCAACTGCATCATTTAATACAGTGTTTGAATATCTCTTTCCATAGAACAATGTCTGCCACTGTCTAACCATACCAAGTACATGGTTGTTAATTACAATCTGAATAATTGGTATATTGTATCTTGTTGCAGTTGCAATTTCATTCATGTTCATTCTAAAGCAACCGTCACCTGCGATATTTACGCAAATCTTATCTTTGTTGCCCATCTTGGCACCGATACAGGCTCCAACACCATATCCCATTGTTCCAAGTCCACCTGATGTAATAAGCTGTCTTGATTTCTTATATTTATAGAACTGTGCAGCCCACATCTGATGCTGTCCTACGTCTGTTGTTACAATTGCATCACCCTTTGTAATATTGTAAAGTGAATCAATTACTGCAGGACCTGTTAATTTTGACTTATCTAAGTCTAATGGATACTGCTCCTTTAATTCTTCAATATGAGCCATCCACTGACTGTTGTCTTTCTTTTCAACTTTCTTGTTAAGTCTTAATAATACTTCTTTAATATCACCAATAATACTTGCGTCAGCCTTGATGTTTTTATTAATTTCTGATGGATCAACATCAATATGTACAATGTTTGCATTCTTTGCAAATTCTTTTGCATTACCGATAACTCTGTCACTGAATCTTGCACCTAATACAATAAGTAAATCTGATTCTGTAACACCGAAGTTTGATGCCTTTGTACCATGCATACCAATCATACCTGTGTATCTCTTGTTTGTACCATCAAAAGCACCTTTACCCATAAGTGAATCACATACAGGTGCATCAACTAATTCTGCAAACTCTCTTACTTCCTTGTCCGCTTCTGAAATAACAGCACCACCACCAACTAAGATAAATGGCTTTTCTGATGCCTTAATCATATCTGCAACAGTATTAAGGTCATCTTCTGTAATACTGTCTGAATATCTCTTAATTTCTTCAGGTTCTTTACTTGTAAATTCAATCTTATTAGCTGTAACGTCCTTTGTAATATCTACTAAAACAGGACCAGGTCTGCCACTTTTTGCAATCTTGAAAGCCTTTCTAAGTGTTGGGGCTAAATTTTCGATTTCTTTCACAATAAAATTATGTTTTGTAATAGGCATTGTAGCTCCAACAATATCAATTTCCTGGAATGAATCTTTTCCTAAACCTGACTTTGCAACGTTGGCTGTAATTGCAACAAGTGGTACTGAATCCATATATGCTGTGGCAATACCTGTAACAAGGTTTGTTGCTCCAGGTCCTGATGTTGCCATACAAACTCCAACTTTTCCTGTTGAACGTGCATATCCGTCAGCTGCATGAGCAGCTCCCTGTTCATGTGAAACAAGGATATGTGTAATATCATCTGAATTCTTGTATAATTCATCATAAATATTCAAAATTGTTCCACCAGGGTATCCGAATACTGTGTCAACACCCTGTTCTTTTAAACATTCAATAACTATTTGTGAACCGTTTAATATCATAGTGTTTCCCTCTTTCCCTTATTTATTTATTTCTAATATAGCTCCTCTGTTACCTGATGTAACCATTGAAGCGTATCTTGCTAAATAACCTGTTGTAACCTTTGGTGTTCTAGGTTTCCAAGCTTCTTTTCTCTTTGCCATTTCTTCATCTGACACATCAATGTGTAATGTCATTTCAGGAATGCTAATCTTAATAATATCGCCTTCTTCAACTAAAGCAATAGGTCCGCCTACTGCAGCTTCAGGAGATACATGACCAATTGAAGCTCCTCTTGAAGCACCTGAGAATCTACCATCTGTTATAAGGGCTACTGTTTCGCCAAGTCCCATGCCTGCTATTGCTGATGTAGGGTTAAGCATTTCTCTCATACCAGGACCACCCTTTGGTCCTTCATATCTAATTACAACAACATCACCGGGAACAATCTTACCGCCCTTAATTGCTGCAATGGCATCTTCTTCACAGTCAAATACTCTTGCAGGACCTTCATGTACCATCATTGATTCTGCTACTGCTGAACGCTTTACAACTGAACCGTCAGGTGCAAGATTTCCTTTAAGCACTGCAAGACCACCTGTCTTACTATATGGGTTATCTGTTGGTCTGATAACTTCAGGATTTCTGTTTACGCAACCCTTAATATTCTCCCCAATAGTCTTTCCTGTTACTGTTATACAGTCTTCATTTAATAAGCCAAGTTCACTTAACTCATTCATTACTGCATATACGCCACCAGCTTCATTTAAATCTTCCATGTATGTAGGACCTGCCGGTGCTAAATGACATAAGTTAGGTGTCTTTTCACTAATTTCATTTGCAAACGAAATATCGAAATCAAATCCAACTTCATGTGCAATAGCTGGTAAATGAAGCATACTGTTTGTTGAACAGCCAAGTGCCATATCAACTGTTAATGCATTGAGAATTGCATCCTTTGTTATAATATCTCTTGGTCTTATATTCTTTCTGTATAAATCCATTACAGCCATACCTGCATGTTTTGCAAGTTTGATTCTTTCAGAGTAAACAGCCGGGATTGTACCATTTCCTTTAAGTCCCATACCTAATGCTTCTGTTAAACAGTTCATAGAGTTTGCTGTGTACATACCTGAACATGAACC
>OFRY01001433.1_pt1 | contig 10326 bp, 14 predicted proteins | sample 1543171 | NCBI WGS metagenome assembly OFRY01 (sample SAMN04209240, study PRJEB22552) | human gut metagenome | biome: gut; material: feces | host: Homo sapiens | place: USA: Oklahoma | reverse complement strand
AACTGCCATTCCATGTGGGGAGTCGGATAGGTATATTCGTAACTCCGCAATATATCATAGGCCTGTACAGTAGTTTGTTGCTTGGTCAGGTCGGTCAAGGTAACAAAGAAATAAGTCCACTTCTCAATAGCCTCCATCCATTCATCGCGTGCCTGGTCGTTGCGGGCATTCCGTTTGCTTGTTGCCAAGCAGTCGTTGATGGAATCAAATGCCAACCGATTGTAATCACCAAACAGCAAGTAATTATCTGAAATCATCAGCACCGTTTGCGCTTCGGTGTAATCGTTCAATTTCGTAGAATCTTTGCGAAACTTTAATTCATAGAAAGCTCCAAGTTTAGCGTTATCAACAACAGTCCTCTTTGACTTTTCATAAATATCACCAACTTCACTATAGAGCCTTTGCGCTTCGACTGTTTGCAAACACAATACAGTAGCAATAAACATCCATATTCTCATATCAAGTCTCCTTAATTAGCTAAGATTTAAAATGGCCGTATAGCCGATACCACAGCTATCATAGTTTATAGGAAATCCAACAAACCACCATTAGGACGCTTCGTTAGTACGCCTTTCGTAAAATTTGCACGGAAATGATGAACGGCTGCTGCGCTATTCTTTGCTTCAAATGACTTTTGAGTACCATCAGGCAAAGTTACGTGATAAGTGTACGCTGATACTGTTTGCGGAGCAACAAAACTACCAAGTGCTAGAATTGCTGCAAGAGAGAGAAATCTAACCTTTTTCATAGATAAGGAGATTTAGGAATACAACCGACTTCTCAAAGGTTGTGATTTTGTTTATTGATGCAGTTGGGATGTTTGTACCATGAAGTATAAACTGCATAGCCTTCGCAAAAGAAACCACAGTCGGATCCAATACCATGGTATTACATTTGCTTATAACCATTGCAAAAGTACATTGATTCTTTGTACGATGCAACCTGTTTTGTATCGAAACAGCAAAAATAGGTATTAAACCGTCAAAAATCGGTATTGAAGCGTTTTTACACCATCACATATTGACCGATTTTTCCTGCGATACGACTCTATGACTTGACAATCAATAATTAACAATGTCTGTTATCTACGCCCATACGGAACAGACATTGGAGATAAGAGCAGAAAGAACTAGTAAAAAAGACCGAAGTATTGTACTTCTTAAATCCAGTTTGTGTCTTGTAAGGAACGATGATGACTTAATGGGTCTAAATATAAAAGAGATTTTAGCCCTCCAACCATTTTTTGAATAATATACTGCGTTCTCTACTTACAAGTATCTCTTCATCCTGGCAATGACACAAGCGAACCTTCAGCTTAGAATTGAAAAATGGAGTAATTCGCTTCAAAGCGCGTATATGGATGAAATACTGGCGATTTAAGCGGAAAAACTTTTCTGGATTAAGTTGTTCCTCCAAATCCTGCATGGTCATGTTACGCACGTGATATTGCTTGCCTTCTGCTGTCATGCAGAGCAATTCTTTACCTTCCTTGGAAAAATAAAGAATTTCAGACACTTGCAAAGGAATAAGTTCCTCTCCTTTATATACTATCAATCGTTCTTTATAATGGGTCATATCCCTCATTACCTGAATGCAATTTCCCGTATTTTCCTTTACCCCCAAAGACAGCTTTTGGATGGCCTGACGCAAATCCTTTTCATCAATAGGCTTGAGCAAATAGTCTATACCATGATTCTTGATGGCTTGCATGGCATATTCATCATAAGCTGTAGTAAAGATAACAAAGGAGGCGGGCATGATTTCTTGAAAGGCAGTAAACACATCGCTATCCGACAGCCGGATGTCGGCAAATATCAAATCGTAATCATTGTGTCGGCGCAGATGCTCAACTACTTCTAATACACTCACCAGTGGTCCTTCAACTTCTATTGTGTCGTCAATTTCGTGAATAAGTTTTTCAAGCCGGATGGCACTGATGCGCTCGTCTTCGATAATCAATACTTTCTTCATTTTTTATCCTTGATTTACAATGGGTAAATAAACAGTAAATAACTCTGAGGTTTGTTTCACTCTTATTTCCTCACCAAACTTTACAAAATATCTTTTGGCTAAGTTGTCTAATCCCAATTTATAAGAGGGGATGGTTTGTTCCGATTTATAAGTAGGGGGAATGATGTTATTGCTCACCACCAGCATATTCTCTTTACGTTCAACAATTATAGTCAGTTTCTCATGCTGATTTATTGCATTATGCTTTACGGCATTTTCTATCAGTACCTGTAAACTCTGCGACAAAATGTACTCATCCTTCCGTCTTTCCATGGGTTTCACTTGCAGTTCGATATTGGTATAGCGCAATTTCAGCAAATTCATGTAATCGTCCAACCATTGAAATGCCTCGTCTAAGGACACTACATCATTCTCTATATGTCCCAAAATATGACGATAGATTCTTGACAAGCGGATTACATAGTCTTCAGCCCGCTTGGCGTCTATGTCAATCAAACCGGCCAGCACACTCAAACTGTTGAACACAAAATGAGGGTTCATCTGCATCTTGAGGAGCTTCATTTCAAGCTGACGATTTTCTTCGTACTTTTGTTCTGACTCCTTATAATAGTACTCCACAACTACTATCAGTGCCTGAATAGATGATATCAGTCCCATCAGGTACGCATTTCCCCAAACTTCGCGATCGGAAATATCCACAAACAGCACGTCTATAAGATTCTCGACAAGAAAAGCCAGAAAGGTATTGGCTAACAGAAAAATAGCACTCAATATGAGTATCTTTTTTTTCTGAAAGAAACGCAATAATCGACTTTTCAGAAGAAGGGTTCCAAATCCCAGATTATAGATAGAGAACAGAAAACAATAGCACAAATCAATCCATAAAATTGTGCATCCTTCTTCTAACAAACGATTGAACTCTTCATGATCGGCAAGTACCCAAACCACATCATATAAGAAGTACATCAAGAGGGATGTCCATAACCAAGTTATCAAGTAGTCTTTTGCTTTCATAAGTATACAAAATTACTAAAAATCAAATGATACAACAAGGATTATCTGCTTTTTTACAAAGCCTGCGCATAACGTCATAGCGTGAACATTCCGAATTTCTTGGAATGTTCACGCTGGCATTCACTTGGTTTCAAAGTGTCCTTTGATGGAAATAGAATCATTGCCATGATACAGCACGGCGTCGATGTTTCCCTCTATCAGTTTAGGTTGTAGGGTATAGGCGTTGCCATCGTTATCGTAGAAATATTTTATATCGGTGATTTCTAACTTGACCGGGCGGGATGCCTTCACTTCGAATTCATTGCAAACATTTGTGCTATCCGTCGCCCAGCAACTAACCGCATTATAATCATCTTTCTCTTGAAATGACGGAATTGAAGCAGTTATATACTGAGTGCCTACTTCGAACTGCATTAAATTACACCTAAGGTGAATATCCCTCTTATCAAGTACATTGATATTGATATAGTAGGCCCACTTACTATCGACAAACTTATTACTGTGGGTATACCGAGATCCTTTATTGATGTAATCTTTGTAGACCGTATTCTGCAAATGCACTTTCTCGCCATTGATTTCTCCATCAAAATACCCCCAACTGCTAGAATCTTTGGGATTCCAAGTTTCCTCTTCTTCACAAGAAAACAAAAGCATGGAAGAACAGAGAAGCATTATGTAAAATACAGAACAAGAAATGAATTGTCTTAATTTCATATTACATGACATTTTATAAGGTAATCGCATTTATTTGTTTAAATGCAATTACTATTTACTCATACTTGTTTAAATCAATATTAAATACTACTTGCGCAATAAATCTCGTGGAAGAATAGTTGCTTGGACATCTCCACCGGAAACATTCATCAATTGATATCCTCCATTATCTTGATAACGTATAATTTGATTATATATTAAAGTTATTTGAGTTCAAATAGGTCTTATACCGAAGAATATTGAGGTTCACTGTAGAAAGGTAGTTTTGAAGTTCACCTTTTTGGGATATAGCAGCAAGACAGCCAATACTTACCCCAATTATTAAGCAAACTCTGATTTCTCATGCATCACGTATGTTAGGTAGATGATAATAAGCCCTTACTTTATTTGCTACAAGACAATCAATCCCAAAGGACTCATAAATATTAAAGTTTAGACTCACGTGTTTCATGTTTATTGTATCAGCTAATTCTTTCTTCATAAAGCATTTTGTATTACTTAAAGATTTTATACTACAAAAGTATTTCTACAATCAAATTTAAGCAATACCTTTAGTATCGAAGCGACAAAAAAAGGCATTGAAGCGGCAAAATTCGATATCGAAGCGACTGAGGTAAAAGTGTCATCATGTCAAAAAGGTCAAAGTGTCATTGACCTTTTTAGATTTTGCAATAATGCCCGTGCGCCTCTTTCCGGATAAATTCACGGGCACCCTCCCGCAGAAAACGCTTGACGGTGGATTCCGAAAGGCCAATCCGTTTGCCGATACCTACCGCTTCGGAGGTGGTAAACGAGGAAGGCAGGAGGGAAAGCAATTCGGTGTGCCGCTGGTCCAGCATCCCGACTTCCATTTCCGGCGCTATACGGCTCTCCATGGCACGGAAATATTCCGTAAGCTGGATGGCACGGTCGGCACTTTCTTCGTCAATCTCGTTCATGTCGGCTTCTCCACAGATGCCACGCATGACTTGAATGACCAGACAGAAGCGGATGAGGTAGGTTTCCAGTTTTCCGCAGAGGACTTTCTCCGCCTCGCTTTCCGACTCCACATAGATACGGCTGTTCACTTCGTTCTTCCACCTAATCAAACACTGTTTGGCTGCCGGTGAAAAGAAAAGTTCAAGGGAATTTGTCTTCCCCTCCTGTCCAGCCAGAGGCTGAACGGCACATCCACCTGGCGGATGATGCGTTCCCATTCATCCAGGACTTCTTCCGGCATGGAGGGCTCGTTCCAGGATGGCATGGTTGCTATATCCGGATAGACTTTCAGAAAACGGGAGGAAAAGCCGTTCTGCGAGCGTTTCCCGCCAAACAGCGAGGAGAGCATACCGGGCTGGGGGGATCCGATAATGGAGCAGTAAGGATTGGGCAGGAAGATGTACTCGTTGTTCGACTTGCGGGTGTATTTGAAGGGGGTACCACTGAACAGGCTGAGAAAGTAGCTTTCGTCCGAACCGTTGTAGCGGTTGAAGTTGGAGAGCAGGCTGTCTATTTCGTCATTGTAGATGAGTACGCCCCGGGGATTGTCGCGCAAAGCGGACACAAGGGCCTCGATGGTGGAGTTGACTACCACGTGACACTTGCGCTGTGGCATTTCCATTTCTTCGGGCAACGACTGCTGCTTGCGCTGTTTGGCGGTCAGCCTCTCCCATTTGCGGTACTGCCTGATTTCCTGTGCATAGATACGGTCTGAGTCTTCATCCTGTTTGAGCAGCGGGGCTACCTCCTGACGCAACGGTGGTGTCTTGCCGCAGCTGGGCGGGCCAACCAGTACCACATAAAGAATGGGACGGCTGACCAGGTGTTGCCCATGGCGGCTGCAAATGCAGTGAAAAAAGAAACAGCCGTAAAGTCCACCTCATAGTGCTCATACTTCTGCAGGGATTCCACGATATGCCTTACGGACGCAGGAAATATACCCAGAGGGAAAAGAATGGGATTCTCCATAAGCTCATAGGATTTGGTTGCGTTGTCCAAGCGCCTTGCGCACTTCATACTCGGGATAAAGCACCTTGTTGCCGGTCTTGACAGGTTTGAGGATGCCTTTCCTGTCCCAATGCCAAAGGGTGGCATCACATACACCGAACAGTTCCTTTACCTCTGCCTTGGATAGCATGCGCTCCTTACGGGCGGCTTCCACCATCGAGCCGAGTTCATCCTTGGCACGACGGATTAGTTCATCGGAAAATGCCTTGAGGTCTGCGGCATCCATTTCCACTCTCACATGAACTTTGCCCTCACTGAGGATGTTGAATAATTCTTCCATACATACTGGTTTCCGTCCGGGTTACGACGGCTTCTGCGGACGGATTGAAAACAGAAGCGCCAGCGTTCCGATATAGAACGATGGCGCAAAAGTAACTGGCAATCAGCCGAATTTAAAAGAAATAAGCGTTCGTTCAGTTCGCTGACCCGAAAACGAACTGAACGAATTGAAAAGAATTGATTTCAGTCGGCTGTTTCAGTGGCAAGGAGCAGCACTTCGGTCTTGATGATGTCGATGGCAAAGCGATGCTCGGGTTCATCCTTGCCGTATTGCTTCCGGTTGGGGGAAAGGTTCTTCAGGTAATTGACGCTTTACTGCACCTGGCGGTGTCCTACGATTGAATGTTGGGGATAGGCTGCCACAAGGCTGCAACAAAGTCGGTCACGGCCACCTTGGAGCTGATTTCCGCCGTTTCTGCCAGAGCGAAATACAGATGGGCTATATCCATGCCGTTGCGGCCATAGTCCAGCCATGCTCCGATACGCTTTACACGGTTCTCATCCTGCGAGGCAAGCATGTGCTGGAAACTTTCTGCCGTAAATGCTTCCTTTCCTTCTGCTTCCCGGCATCTGCAGTGCTGCTCGACCCGCTGAAAGAACTTTCCCCAGAACAGCTTGAACAGGCTGGAGAGCATCTCCCTGTATGTGCGTTTGTCCTGTGCCACGACTGCCTTATCCAGTTCGTCGGCCACCTGTTCCGGAGCTGACTCTCCGTACTTCACCCAGGCAGCCATGGCCATGTGGTCCTCATTCTTTTCCCTCAAGTAGTTTTCTGCAAAGTCCGACAACGTCAGGTGTTCCAACAAGGAGGAAACGTCAAACCGCCCGGAGGTAACCATCCGTTCCACCTCCTGCTGGAAATCCGGAGAGAGCCGAAAAGCATCCTCACCCAATTTCAGGACGCCTCCTATTCCTTCCGTTTTCATTTTGGCTGCAAACCGGGCATATTCCTGCGGATGAGCTTCCATCCACTCCTTTACCGTGTCCGCTCCTTTGGCCGGAGCTTCCTCTTTTCTTTTCATGGCAAATCTTTTTAGGGTTGAAAAAGGCAAAGATAAGTGCCTTGCCTGTCAAAAAAGAAATGCACAACATAAATCTACTTAACAGACTTCATTTTCCCTATCTGTTGTTCTGGTTGATAAGGTTTACAATCACTTTCAGCATGGTGTCCTTTTCCTCTGTACGGCTTTCCGCTATCATCAGGGTGAGCGCCACCAGGGTATTGTCTGCGATGCGCTTGATACCGTCTTCATTGTAAAGGATGCCATTGCCATTGAGAAACCACAGGAACAGCGTGGCGGCGATACGTTTGTTGCCATCGCTGAAGGAATGGTTCTTGGTGACAAGGTAAAGCAGCATGGCTGCCTTCTCTTCAACCGAGGGATAAAGATCCTCGCCTCCAAAGGTCTGGTATATCTGCCCGATGGAGCTTTTGAACGAGTCATCTTTTTCATTGCCGAAAAGCGGACTTCCTCCGAACTTCTCATGCAGCTGGCGAATCACCTCCATGGCTTTTTCGTAAGTGGCATGAAAGGTTGCCCGGGGTGTGGTCTTTTCTATCGTCAACTCCTGATAGTCGTAACGGTCAAGCGTATCGAGTGCATAAGTATAGTCCACTACGACATTGAGCAGCGAACGGCTGTCCTCGGTCAACCTCTCTTGATTCTGGATAGTACGTCCCAGCACCTTGACCAACTGGCTGAGTTCATCGAACTTCTGACTGGCTATGCGCTCATTGATGGCATAACCTTGAAGCAGGTATTGTTTCAGGATTTTGTTAGCCCAAATGCGGAATTGGGTACCTCGTTTTGACTTGACGCGATAACCCACAGAAATGATTACGTCCAAATTATAAAGGGTGGTTTCTGTACGCTGGGTAAACCCTTCTCTACGACCATAATCCTTGGTATGTGCAAATTTTGCACACACCAAGCTTTCTTCAAGTTCTCCCTCCTTGAATATATTATTGATATGACGTCCGATGACTGTTCTGTCCTTCTGAAACAACTCCGCCATTTGCGCTTGAGATAGCCAAACGGTTTCATCTTGAAACTTAACATCTATACAGGTCTCACCATCTGTAGTTTGGTATATAACGATGCTATCTGTCTGGTTCAAATTATCCATAATAAATGATTTTCAGTTTGTTATATTGTAATCTAATTTAAAACACATCAGCTTTCGCACCATTGGCTATAGCATCAATCTCATCCGCAATCTCATCGGAAGAGAGCTTGATGTAATCCATGAAAGTCTTCTGCGTCTTATGTCCGCTTACATGCATCATTTGCAAGATGCTGTATTTGTGCGTCAGGTACATATTGGTGATACCGCTACGACGGGCTGTATGCGTAGTGACACAGTTGTAACGGGGCATCATCACTTCTCCATTACTGTTCCTCTCCACCTTGATTTTCCCATCTGCTTCCTGCTTCCGCTGCTTCATGGTCAACTTGGTATGAACCTTTGCAGTCAAAGAGGGAACCGTTTCAGACAATTCCTTTAGGATTTCCTTGATATAACGGTTGAGAATGACATCGACTACAGAAGGCAGGTTATAATTGTACTTTTCACAGATGGCCTTCAGGTTAGGATTCATAATGGGTATCTTGACTTCATTACGGGTCTTTTTCTGAACCAACCGGATTACCGGAGTTCCTTTAGCCGTAGTCGTAAAGCTGTCCTTACTGATATGATTGTAGTCGCTCACTCGCTGACAAGTATAACAGCCTACGAGAAAAATATCACGCACCTCATCCTGTTTCCCGGTCAGGGGCATTTCATACAAGGCTTTCAATTCCGCTTCCGTCAGGTAAATCTCTGCGGCCTTATCCTTTTCTTCGACTTTCTTTTTTGAGAAATACTGCATGGCACGGTCGTTGTGATGCAAGCCATCCAAATAGGCATAATTGACAAGAGCACGAAGGTCGACAAGATACTTGTTTTGAGCAGAAACCATGTAGCCACCCTTTTCCATAAAAGCAATGAATTTCGTTACAAAACTACGGTCAACATCGTTCCAGGTATATCGGTGCTTTCTGTCAAAGAGGTCATACAGCTTACGGAAACTTCCCCATGCCTTCACCGTGCCTTTAGCATAACGGTTATTGCCATTCAGCCGTTCACCAGTCTTGATTTCATCACAAAACCTGTTCAGGAAATTCCAGATATTGGCACGTTCTCTATCTATCCCTTCCTGTATCAATTGTTGTTGCTTCTCCTTGATGCGTAGTTCTTCCTACAGGCGCATTTCCTCATCCTTCTGTGCTTTCAGTAAAGCCTCCGCCTTTTTCGGTTTAGCAATAGCCAAAATTTCCGCTTCCACATGAGCCTTGTCAAAGACCATCCCTTCCACCTTTGACTTTACAACAAACTCTATTCTGTTCAATGTATCATGCAGGGTGAAGTTGTTTCGCTGGTGGCGCATCCAGTTTTCTGCACTGGACAAAGCGTTTTTCCATTCAGCCACATTCACACGGATTTGCGAGGAGAACAATGTATCCACCTTATGCTTTTTATTTTGAACGCGAAAGAACAAAGTTGCCGTTTCGTTCCGTTCATCCTGCTTACGAATATAAAATCTTGAAAGTGATTTTGCCATAATTGCGGAGTCAATTCCTTTATGAATCCGACAATACAAAGATAGCAATTTTATTTGAATAGTCACTACAAAATATCAATCCGGATACAAATATCTATATCTAATCACATTTAAAACGATTGATAATCAGAATTTTTTAATAAAGTACGATTTAACCGGATGGATTGTGGTTTAACTTTAATATTGCTGGTGGCACCACTTACAAAACTCCGAAATGCTTCATTATCGAGCGTTTCGGAGTTTTGCGTTTTAATCACTATACCCAATAATCACTACGAAATTCACTATTTAAAGACTCATCCGATAAATCAAGAAGAGAGGGCGCAGGGAAAAGGACTCTCTCATGTGATACAGACCGCAAGAGATATACCACCAACGCTCTCTCCAAGCTGGAATACCCGCCCCAACTGATCAACGCGGCCATCCTGTGGAAGCTGTGCCAACAAGGCATACGGCTAAGCGCACCATGGAGCGAAACGCACTTTATCCGCTACTTCGACAGCGGGCGAGGCAGCTACGATGCGGGCTTCCTGCTTTCTGAACGGACGGCGGATAAACAGATAGCTACTGAACGGATGAACAGCCAGGAAAAACAGGTACTGCAACTAAGCCCGATACCGAAACACAGCCCAAACCCGACTTAAACTCGAGACATAGTACGGGCGGTGTGACTGAAGTATTTTCAGAGAACTCACCCAGCACTCAACGTAATAAATTGCTGTAAGGTGCTATACGCGAAAAGATTCGGGTAGCCCCTACTG
>OFRY01001424.1_pt1 | contig 10408 bp, 9 predicted proteins | sample 1543171 | NCBI WGS metagenome assembly OFRY01 (sample SAMN04209240, study PRJEB22552) | human gut metagenome | biome: gut; material: feces | host: Homo sapiens | place: USA: Oklahoma | reverse complement strand
CTCCGGATCATCCGGAGGCATTTCTTAGCGGAATCTGTTTTTGCTCATCACCATTATTCTGCTGGTCTTTTCGGCCTTCTCCCGCAATTGGGTGGAGGTGGAGAATGACCAGACCGCGTATCTTCCTGCCTCGGCAACACGCTCGCCGAGACGATCGACAGCGAGGTCAGCGTCATCATGGTCTATGTGGCGGTCATCATCGTCGCCGTGCTGATTCTGACGTCCCGCACCTACGGTGAGGTGCCGGCGCTGCTGCTGACGTTCATCGCGGCGATGGTGTTCATGCAGTTCAAAATCGACCCCGACATGGGCATCTGCCTGATGAAGTCGATCCTCTTCGCGCTGCTGGCGGTATTCATCGTCATGCCGGCTCTGCTCGTGCTGTTCGTGCCGCTGATTGAAAAGACGGAGCATCGCAGCTGGGTTCCGAAAATCTCGTTTGCGGGGCGCTACGCGTGGGCGAGCCGCAAGGTTGTCCCCTTTGTCTTTCTCACGGTGAGCGCGGCCTGCTTCTTCCTCTCGGGCAAATGCCCCTACGCCTATGGCTACAGCAATCTCACCACACCCAAGCTCAACGAGACGCAGATCGCGGAGAAACTCATCGACGACACCTTCACCACGCCGAACATGCTGGCGTTCGTCGTCCCCGCCGGGGACTATGAAAAAGAGGCCGCCCTGCTCACGGAGCTTGAGAGCCGCGGGGAGATCGACCACGCCGTCGGCCTTGCCAACACCGAGGCGATGGACGGCTGCATGCTCGCCGACAAGCTGACGCCGCGGCAGTTTTCGGAGCTTGCGGGGCTGGACTATGAGATGGCGCAGGTCGTCTATGCCGCCGAGCAGGGCGACTACGGCAAGCTCATGGGAAACATCGCCTCGTACAAGGTGCCGCTCATCGACATGTTCCTCTTCGTCTGCGAGCAGACGGATGCGGGCATCATCCAGCTCGATGCCGAGCAGATGAGCATGCTCTCGGCCGCGGCACGATCATCTCAATGCTGTTCGTGCTGTTCGTTCTGCCGCAGATTCTGCTGCTCGGCGGCGGACTGGCGGATAAGACCAGCATCTCCATGCCCACCGCCGCGCGGACGCACCAGTCGCGCGAGCGTGTGTTTGTCGTCGGCCTTGTGACCGGTGAGATCAGCGGCACGGTCAGTGGCCTTGTCCGCGCCAGCGTCGACGGCAACGTCAACCTGCGCGTCATCTCCGGACGCATCGCGGACGGCGCGCAGCAGGAAAATCCCAGATTGGAGGAGGGCTCCCATGAAGAATAAGCTCCCGGCGCGCATCCTCGCCGCCCTGCTCGCGCTGGTGCTGGTGCTGTCACTGTGCCCGATCGCGCTGGCCGCGGAGGCCGAAACCGTCTCCATCGGCTCTCTGCATCAGCTGCAGGCCTTTGCCAAGCGCTGCGGCGCGGATACCTATTCAAGGGACTGACCGTCGTGCTCACGGACGACATTGACGCGGACGGCGCCGCCGCCTCTATCCCGATCTTCCTCGGAGACTTCGACGGACAGGGACACAAGATCACCGGCCTTCGCCTGACGGAGAGCTGCTCGGAGTACGACCTTTTCAGCCGCGTGGAGAGCGGTGCGTCCGTCCGGAACCTCACCGTCGAGGGCGAGGTCATCCCCGCCGGGACGCAGACGGACGTCGGCGGCATCGTCGGCCAGATGGTGCCCGACATCACGCTGCGCTTTTCCTCCGGCGGACTCGACGAGCTGCAGACTGAGCTGAACGCGCTGCAGAGTCTCATAAAACGCACGCTCGACGACGCACAGTCTGCCTCCGACAGTGTCACCGGCGGCGCCGGGGTGTGGACGCTCACGCTCCCGGCGGACGGAGAGGAGAGCCACACCATCCGCTGGCGCGTTCCGGCGGACGGCGCGAAGCGCTATACCGTCTACACCGCGGCGGACGGCGGCTGGAAGAAGGCGCAGACCTCCACCGTCGGCAGTTACCTCTGCTTCGCCCTGCCATCGGACTCCGCGCAGTTTGCCGTCGTTCCCGCCATGCATGCCGCGTGGCAGCTCTGGGCGGCCATTGCGGCGGCGCTCACGGCCATCGCCGCCGTGATAACGCTCGTTATCCGCAAAAGACGCGCAAAAGCCGCCAAACGCGCGCAATAAATATAGCCCAGCCGCTTTGCCTATGGCAAAGCGGCTGGGCTATATTATTCCAAAAGGACTTCGCCCTTTTGGATGAGCTTATATGCTTCGGATCTGGTTCTGGATCAGCGTTCCTACCGTGTCGGCGAACTGGTCAAGCGAGCGGATGCGGGCAAAATTGCGGCCATAGATCGTGTGCGCCGCAGGCAGATCCGTGTCCTCACCCGTGAACACGCAGATGACGGAGACACCGCGCCCCGTCAGGCCGCGTACCTCGATGGCAGTGTTCTGGACGGCGCTTCCTTCCGTATAGTCGATGAACTCGCCGTCCTGCTCCATCTTCGTGATGTCGTTCGGCTGCGCGTCCGAGAGGAGGATGAGCAGCTTGTGCTCACAGGGCGAATCGTCCATCCCGCGGCGCAGCGCGCGCAGCGCCAGCCCGTCGCGGTTGCAGCCGGCGGTGAAATAGTTGAAGATTTTCTCGTTGCGGTCGGTTTCGTGGTAGTCGCGGTAGCGCGTCACGACGGTGTAGCCGCTGATGGAGCAGAACGACGACACGCGCACGGGGATATGGCACCGCGTGAGCGCCTCGGCGATCATGTACCCCTGCGCGGCCACGCTCGTCTGCCGCTCCTGCTGCGAGGTGGAGCCGTCGAGCAGGATGTCGACCGACAGCTCACCGGGGTCGGTCTGCTGCACCCGCGTGAAGATCTTGTCGTCGCGCAGGTAGACCCCGCGCCAGACGCGCCCGCCGTCGAGCGTACCGCCGGGCGAGCGGACGGTCTCCGGCTGCAGATACGCGAGCATCGCATTCCGGATCCGCGCCGTGAGACGCAGGATGCTCTCACGGTTTCGCTCCGCGTCCGCGGCGTAGGCGTCGCGGTTGAGCTGCATCCGCGCAAGCGCCTCCTTGCGCCGGGCGTTGGCGAAGCCGCGGATGCTCGGATCCCAGGTGTCCTCGCCGCGGGCGAAGTACAGGTGGCAGAGCTGGTGCGCGTCGGTGCAGAGCTCGTGCTCGAGCTCCGCCGTCTTGCCGGGGTCGAGCAGCGGCTGGCCGAAGTAATCCTCCACAAACTTGCGGATCGTCGCCTCCGACTGCGCAAGGCTCTGGTCGCTCAGGCGGCGCTGGATCGCGGCAGAGGCCCCGGCGTCGTGGCCGGTCACGGTGTGCTCGCTGTAGCCGCGGCCGAAGCGGCGGACGGGTGGCTTGCGGCCGGTGATTCTGCGGAAGAAGCGGCGCAGAAGCGGCGGGCGCGCCCCGGCTATGCCCTCCCCGGCCGTAAAGTGATAGTACTTTCCCAGAAAGGCCAGCAGGCGCTCCGTTAGCTCCTCCCCGCTCAGATCGCCCGGAAGCTCCAGCTCGTCGAGCATGTCCCGCTCCCGCGGCATGAGGTGCACCTTCTCGCCCAGCACGCGGCGAAAGTGCATCTCCTCGAGCAGAATCGGCAGCTCCTCCGTCGGAACGGGGCCGCTGCGCGCGATGACCTGGCGCGCGTACCGCCGCCGCAGGGCAGGCAGCGCCGGACGGTTCGGCGTCTCGCGCTGATAGACCGCGTTTTCCAGCCCCAGCCAGAGCAGCTGTTCATAGACTTCCTCATGATCCACATCGCGGATGGCGTCAAAGAGCGCGTCGACTGTCTCAGCGCCATAGCACCGGCGCGCCGCGCCGATGATGCTGTTCCAGTAGAGGTCGGCGCGGCCGTCCGGGTCGAAGACCTTCAGCGGCGGCTCAAAGCCGTATTCCCGTGCGGCGTTCCAGATGATGTTGCGCGCGCGGCGTTTTTCTCTGTCCGGAATGTTCATCCCTCAAACACATCCCCGCAGCCGATCTCCTCGGGGAAGCGCGCCTGAATCACGTCCGTCACCAGCTGGCGCTCGAACCCGTCGAAGGACTTGTTGATGAGCCCCATCCGCAGCGCGCGGTTGCCCTCGAGCCCCGCGCGCATCAGGCGCACGGACGCGAGCAGGCCGCGCAGGTCGAGCGGCTTCGTGGAGAGCTCACCGCCGTCGCACTTGCGCTGGATGTCCTGAAACAGGCCCGCGAGCTGTTCGGCCCACGCGCGCTTCAGCTCCGGGAACTCGCGCCGCAGGAGCTTCACCAGCCCCTCCGCGGTGATCGTGGGCATGTCGATGACCACAAAGCGCGAGGCGAGCGCCTCATTGAGCTCGCGCGTACCGGCGTAGCCGTAGTTCATCGTCGCGATGAAGCGCGTCGCCTCGTGCAGGCGGATGCGCTCGTAGCCGGGCATGTCGATGGCGCGGCGGAAGTCGAGCGTCGCGTGCAGCACGGCCAGCGACTCGTTTTTTGCCATGTTGATCTCATCGAGCACGCCGAAGCCGCCGCACTCCGCGCACTGGTAGATCGGCCCCTTGCGCAGCGTCACCTCGCCGTCGCGGAACGTGTCCGTCCCGAGGAGGGTGGCCGCGTCGGTGTTGATGTAAAAGGACACATCCCAACTCGGGCGGCCGAACACGGCGGCAAGATTTTCCGCCAGCACGTTCTTGCCCGTGGCCTTCGGCCCGGCGAGCAGCAGGTTCTCCCCGCACAGCAGCGCCGTCAGCGCCTCCTCCCAGACGTCCTTGCCGTAATAGAGATATCTCGACACCGGGACGCGGGCGGCAAGCCGCTCCCCGACGGGGTATTTCGCGCGAAAGGCCTCGACCTCAGCGATGATCTGCGGGCTGACGCCCTCGTCTCTCAAAAAATCCAGCATGATACATGCCCCCTTCAGCTACACTATATTTTATCTCGCGGACAATGTCAATCCATATCCAGGGCTGACGCTTTTTTTCCGTCCCACCAGCCCACAGTTTCCAGAAACGCAAGCACATCGGCCTTGTCCTCCTGCGTGGTATACACATAGAGCATTATCTGTCCACTGCGGATTTTTGCTGCGAAATTCGTGGGGCTGTCCACGGCATAGACCTGACCAGTAAAGGTATTGCCCTCCGTCACCTCACCGGTGATGGGGAGGGTCGCAGCGGCATAGAGGCGGCGGCAGCCGTCTGCGGAATCCAGCCTGCAGTAGTCCAACCGCAAGGAGTCCTCATGCACGGAAACAGAGCGGATCAGCATGGACCCGATGCCCCATCTCTGGCGAACGTCCTCCGTGGAGTCCACAGCGGTGTAGCCGGTCGCCGCTGCGGCATTGCGGAACTCATCCAAGTCCGCAGCTCCCGACGTGAGGAAAAATTTCACGAAAAGGACAACGGCGACGAACGCAAGGAGCCAGGCCGCAAGCCGGGGCACCCACTGCTTCGCCGGGATTTTTGCAATGGCCGTTGAATCAAATCCGGTATCTGTCTCCGAAGCCGATTTCTTCGGCTCCTCTGTGTGCGTCCTTCGCAGAAGGCTGCGAAGCAGCTCCAGCACCCCGGAGAGGAAAAAGCCCGCCACTGCGATGGCCGTTCCGAAAATCAGAAGAACTACCAGATTGTGGGTGTTGGGAGAGAGGGTCGCCGTGTTCTCTTCCGGCGCCCCCGGGTTATATTTCACGGTTATGGCAGTGCCGACCAGGCGGGGCGATGACATACGCCCTGTGCGGCCCGTATAGGTTTCTCCGTCCACGGCATACTCATACGCCATAATGTAGTAGGTGGTACTGCTGCTATGTGGTGGTGAGGAACTGACTACCTCGCTGGAGACATCCGTGACCGTGGCCTCTGTGGAGATCCAGTCGTTCTGGCTGGATTGTTCGGCGTAGTCGCCGATCCCGCCCACGAGCAGGTAGACGCCCACGATCATCATCAGATAGCCCATGAACCGGAAGTATTCGAATAATGTTCTATTCTGTTTCCACATCTGCATTTCTCCCCTCTGAAAAGAGAAAACGGTGCAGCCCCGATCACGGGGTTACACCGTATCCCCTCCAAAAAACATTCTTATGAGGCTTTGGCCGTCAGGCCTGATTCTGTTTGATTGCGGCAAGCTGCCGCGCTTTTATTCGATGGAGATGATATAGAAGTACACGGGCTGCCCGCCGGGGAGGAGCGTCAGCTCCGCGTTGGGGCAGGCGGCGGCGAACAGCGATTCTGCCTTGGCCGCGTCGTCCTCGGTGACGTCCGCGCCGTAGAACACGGTGATGAACTCCGCGTCCTTCTCTCCCGCGAACTTCGCAAGGCTCTCAAGCAGAGCGCCGAGGTCACGGTCCGTACCGTAGAGCTTGCCGTCCGTCAGGGCGAGATAGTCGCCCTCGCTGATGGCGAAGCCGTCGAAGTCGGAGTTGCGCGCGGCGTAGGTCACCTGCGCCGTCGTCACATGCTGCGCCGCTTCGGTCATGGCCTGCAGGATCACCTGCGGATCCTCCTCGTCGAGGTCGACGTTCATCATCGCGGTGATGCCCTGCGGCACGGTGGCCGTGGGGACGATGATGACCTGTTTTTCCGTCAGACCGACGCACTGCTGCGCGGCCATGATGATGTTCTTGTTGTTCGGCAGGACGAACACGACCTCGCTGGGGGTCTGGTTGACCTCCTGCAGGATTGCCTCGGTCGAGGGGTTCATCGTCTGGCCGCCGGAGACGATCCGGTCGACGCCGAGGTCGCGGAACGTCGCGGCAAGGCCGTCGCCCGCGCAGACGGCGAGGAAGCCGTACTTCTTCTCGGGCTTGGCCACGGCGGCCGCGCCGCTCTCAAGCTCCTGCTCGATCTGGTCGAGGTCGTCGGTGCTCTGCGCCTTGCGCCCCGCGGCGAGATCCGCCGCCTGTGTGCGCATGTTCTCGATCTTCGCGAGCTCGAGCGTGCCGTATTTCTGCGCTTCGGTGAGCGCTTCGCCGGGGATGTCGGTGTGGACGTGCACCTTGAAGGCCTCGTCGTCCTCGCCGATGACGAGGCTGTCGCCGATGCTGTTGAGGAACGTGCGGAAGTCGTCGAGAGGCCTATCCGAGGTCTTGCGGACGATGAAGACCGTGTCGAAGGTGAAGGTGATGTCATCCTCACCGAGGGCGGCGAAGTCGGCCTTGTCCTGCGTCTCCGTCTCCTCGACCTCGGGAACGGGCTCGCCCTGCAGCGCGCGGAGCATACCCTCGAGAATGATGAGGTAGCCCTTGCCGCCGGCGTCGACGACGCCCGCCTTCTTGAGCACGGGGTTCATATCGATGGTCTTTTCGAGCGTCTCATAGCCGACGCGGATCGCCTCGGTCAGAACGTACTCAGGGTCGTTGTTCTCATCGGCGGCCTTGAGCGCGCGCTCGGCCGCGAGACGGGAGACGGTCAGCACCGTACCCTCCGCGGGCTTCATGACCGCGCCGTAGGCCGTGGTGACGCCCTCCTGCAGCGCGGCGGCGAGCTGCAGGCCGTCCGCATCGCGCAGCCCCTTGAAGGACTTGGAGACGCCGCGGAACAGCAGGCTCAGGATGACGCCGGAGTTGCCGCGCGCGCCGCGCAGCAGGGCCGACGCCGTCGTCTTGGCCGCCTCGGCGATGCTCTCGGGCTGGGTGCGGCTGAGCTCGGTGACGGCCGTCTGGATCGTCAGGCTCATGTTCGTGCCGGTGTCGCCGTCCGGGACGGGGAATACGTTCAGGTCGTTGATGGCCTGCTTCTGCTGGGTGATACAAGCGGCGCCGAAGACAATCATCTGCTTGAAGACGCCGCCGCTGATTCGTTGTGTCATGGTTCGGTTTCTCCTTCTGTGCGGCGCGCTCAGACAGTGATCGAGTCCACGCAGACGTTGACGTCGCGGACCTCCACGCCGGTGTTTTTGGTGACCACATATTTGACCTCGCTCATGATGGAGCGGCAAACCGTGGCAATATTGACGCCGTTTTCCACGACAATATGCAGTTCGATGGAGACGGTGTTGTCGTCGTTATAGGTGACCTTGACCCCCTTGCTCATGGCCTCGCGGCGCAGCAGGCGGACCAGTCCGTCGGTCATGCTGCGGTAGGCCATGCCCTTGACGCCGAAGCAGTTGGTAGCGGCTGCGCCGGTAATGGCGGTAAACACGGCGTTGCTGATGGTGACTTCACCACGGCCGGTCTGGACCTTGATCATATCTAACTTCCTTTCTGATCAGGATTACGCTTAATCTATTTAAGCAATTTATTATATACCTTTTTCCCATGAATCACAAGCGTAATTTATGATTTTCTCGGATGGGTGCGCTTTTCGGGGCGTTTTTCCGCGAAAAGGGGCGCTTAATAGCCGCGCTTGCGGTCCACCAGACGCTCGAGCGGCCGCCCGGCGGCGTAGTTCTCCAGATCCTCGCAGAAGAGCTCGACGTCGAGGTCGCAGGTGAGCCCGAGGGACATGTTGCCGGAAATGTGCGTCGTGAGCAGGAGGTTCTTCGTCTCCCACAGCGGGTGATCGGCGGGTAGGGGCTCCGGCACCATCACGTCGAGTGCCGCGCCCGCGATGCGCCCGGCGTTGAGCGCTTCCATCAGCGCGTCCTGATCGACGGCCGTGCCCCGGCCGACGTTCACGACGATCGCGTCCGGCGGCAGGAGGGCGATCCGCTCGCGCGAGAGGATCCCCGCCGTCTCGGGCGTGGACGGCAGCGCCATCACGAGAATCTCCGTCTGCGGCAGCACGCGGTCGAGCTGGGAGAACGTATACATCTCGTCATAGCAGAGGTCGCCGGGTTTGTCGCTGCGGCGCACGCCGACGATGCGCTTCGCGCCCATCGCCTTGGCGCGGCGGGCAAAGCTCGTACCGATGTCGCCCGTGCCGAGCACGGTGATCTCACTGCCGTAGATCGATCGCATCGGAAGCGTGCGCACCCACTTGTGCTCGCGCACGAAGCCCTGAAACTCCGGCATGCGGCGCAGGAGCATGAGCGTGACCATCATGATGTGCTCGGCGATCGTCGTGCCATAGGCCCCGGAGGAGTTCGAGAGCAGCACGTCCGGGTTCGGGTACACGTCGTCGGACAGAAACGGATCCACGCCCGCGAAGCTGCAGCAGATCCACTTCAGCCCCGTCGCCTTCTTCAGCAGCCCCGGGTCGCAGTTGCCGTAGATCACCTCATACTCGCCCGCCTTCTCATCCGGCAGGACGTTCTTCGGGTAGAAGTCCACCGCAAAGCCCAGCCGTTCCGTCGCGGCGCGCAGCTTTTCCATATGGGCCTTGGTCAAAAAGTCCTCCATAACGGCGATTTTTCTCATTTTTCATATACCTCCCAAAGTTTTTCCGCCGCGCGCATGCCGTCGGCCGCTGCCGACAGGATGCCGCCCGCGTAGCCGGCCCCCTCCCCGCAGGGATAGAGGCCGCGGATATTGCTCTCATAGTTTTCATCGCGCAGAATGCGCACCGGGGACGACGAGCGCGTCTCCACCGCCGTGAGCACGGCGTCCGGCTGGTCATAGCCCGTGAGCTTCCCGCCGAGCAGCGGCAGCGCCTGCTCGAGCGCACCGCTCACGAAGTCCGGCAGGCAGCGGTGCAGATCCGTCCACACCACGCCCGGCCGATAGCTCGGCTGCACGCGCCCCGGCCCGGTCGACGGCCGCCCGGCCAGAAAATCCTCCACCCGCTGGCACGGGGCGCGGTAGTCCCCGCCGCCGAGGGCGAAGGCCGCCTCCTCGAGCCGCCGCTGCAGCTCAACGCCCGCGAGCGGGTGTGCCGAACCGAAGTCCGCCGGGGTGACGTTCACGAGCAGGCCACCGTTGATGTTCTCCTTGTCCCGCGCGTATTCGCTCATGCCGTTCGTGACGAGCCGTCCCGTCTCCGACGCGGCGGCGACGACCTGCCCGCCGGGGCAGACGCAGAAGGAAAACGCGCTCCGCCCGTCCGGCAGGTGGCAGGCGAGCTTATAGCTCGCCGCGGGCAGGCACGGGTGCCCCGCGTACTCGCGGTACTGCGCGGCGTCCATGTCCGCCTGCCGCTGCTCGATGCGCACGCCCACGGCGAAGGGCTTTTGCTCCATGTGCGCGCCCGCGGCATACAGCTTTTCAAAGGTGTCGCGCGCACTGTGCCCCAGCGCGAGGATGCACCTCTCGGCAGACAGGGTGTAAAGCCTGTCCCCGTCACGGACGGTGAGGGCCGTCAGGGCGCCGTCCTTCACAACAAAGTTCTCCACCCGCTGCCCGAAGCGCAGCTCCGCGCCCAGCGACAGCAGCCGCCTGCGCAGATTCTGCAGCGCGATGTGCAGCATATCGGTACCGACATGGGGCTTGGCGTCGGTGAGGATGCTCTCCGGTGCGCCCGCCTGCGTCAGCTGCCGCAGAATCCAGCCGTGGCGCAGGTCGCGCGTCCCGGTGTTGAGCTTGCCGTCGGAAAAAGCGCCCGCGCCGCCCTCGCCGAACTGGACGTTCGACTCCGTGTTGAGCGCGCCGCCCTCCCAGAAGGCGGCAACGTCCGCGCGGCGG
>OFRY01001423.1_pt1 | contig 10416 bp, 9 predicted proteins | sample 1543171 | NCBI WGS metagenome assembly OFRY01 (sample SAMN04209240, study PRJEB22552) | human gut metagenome | biome: gut; material: feces | host: Homo sapiens | place: USA: Oklahoma | reverse complement strand
TGGGGCAGGCAGGAGTCATACCAGTTCGTGCCGGACTGGGAGGTGCATCTGCCGCCGGTGAGGTCGGCGATGGACTTGGCGTTCGCGTAGGGGCTGTCCTTCGTCGTCAGGCAGACGGTGTTGGCGTAGTAGTACGGGCCGGCCATGTCGACCTCGTTGAGGCGGTCGGCGGTCATGGACTGGCCGGCGATGTTCGCGTCCATGGAACCTGCCTGCACGGCGGGGGTCAGGGACTCCCACGCGCTCGAGACGATCTCGAGCTTCCAGCCGTTGGCCTCGCAGATCTTCTTGGCGATCATCACGTCATAGCCGTTGGCATAGGAGCCTGGGACGTTCGAGATGGGGACGGCGCCGTTGGAGTCGTCCATCTGCGTCCAGTTGTAGGGCGCGTAGGCGCACTCCATGCCGACGGTCAGCACGCCGTCCTCCACGCCGGTGGAGCCGGAAACGGAGGTCTGCGCGCCGTCGGAGCTGCTCTGCGAGCCGCAGGCGCACAGCGCCAGCGCCATGGCCAGCGACAGCAGCAGGGGGAGAATTCTCTTCATGTTCATGTCTTTCTTGTCCTTTCTGAGATGAAGTGTTCGGCGCTCTGTCCGCGCCGGGGACAAAAAAAGAACCGCCTTCGGAGGCGGTCCATGGAACATGTGAAGCAACAGCCCGCAGTAAAACGGGGCCGGCTCCATACAGCCATTGATAGCACTCCACAAAAACTTGTGACAGTCCGGCAGATGTTCTCTGCCGACCCAGCACCGGGCAAGCCAGGCCGCTTGTCCGGAACTTCGGCGGTCTCCCCTTTCTCCGACGGCGGCAGCCTGGCCTTGCCGACGGGTACTGATGAATCCCGCGCCTCTATCTCTCAGCGATTCAATTTTCGCGGCTCAGCATAGCACAGGGATCCGCGGCCGTCAACCGATTTTTCGCATCTGCAGAAATTTTTAGCAAAATATCAGAAAATTCGGCCGCCGCACCGTACGATTCTGTGGGGAATGGCGATGGAAATTACTGGAAGGGCCGCTCCGCGGAGCCCGCGGCAAACGCACCTAGTGTGCGGCAATTGTACGCACAATTCTTGCGTTTTTCCGCGCCGCATGGTACACTCTTAAGGAGAAAACAACGGCAGGCCGCGCCGTCCGCTTTGCGCGGCCCAGTTCAATACAAGGAGTCGGTTATCACATGAGCAAAATCATCGCTGACGCGCTTTTCCCCCACATCACGAAAACGCCCGCGGAGTTCGAGACAAAGTATCCGCCGCGCGCCGCCGCGTGCACCACGCGCTTCGCCCCCAGCCCCACGGGCTTCATGCACATCGGCGGGCTGTATACGGCGCTGCTGAACTGTCTCGTCGCCCGTGAAAAGGACGGCGTGTTCCTCCTGCGCATCGAGGACACCGACCAGAAGCGGCAGGTCGAGGGCGGCGTGTCGGAGATCATCTCCTCGCTGCGCGACTTTGACATCCGCTTCGACGAGGGTCCCGCGAACGAGACGGAGGACTACGGTGGCTACGGCCCCTACCGCCAGTCCCTGCGCCGGGAGATCTATCAGACCTACGCCAGGGATCTCGTCGAGCGGGATCTCGCCTATCCGTGCTTCTGCAGCGAGGAGGAGCTGCAGGCTCTGCGTGAGCAGCAGGAGCAGGCCGGTGAGCCGCAGAAGGGCTACTTCGGCAAGTGGGCCGTCTGGCGTGACCAGCCGGACGAGCGCGTGCTCGAAAAGCTGCAGGCGGGCGAGCCCTATGTCATCCGCCTGAAGTGTGACGGAAAGCTCGGCACGTTCCGCACGTTCCATGACGAGCTGCGCGGCGACATCTCCATGCAGGAGAACATCCTCGACTTCGTTATCATCAAGCGCGACGGACTGCCGACGTACCACTTCGCCCACGTCATCGACGACCACCTCATGCGCACGACCGACGTAATCCGCGCCGACGAGTGGCTCTCGTCGCTGCCGGTACACGTCCAGATGTTTGAGACGATGGGCTTCCCCGTCCCGCGCTACACGCACCTCAGCCCGATCATGAAGCTCGAGGAGAAGGAGGGCGGCTCCGTCTCCCGCCGCAAGCTCAGCAAGCGCAAGGATCCCGAGGCCCGCGTACGCTACTATGACGAGGTCGGCTATCCCATCGCCGCCGTCACGGACTATCTGCTCACCATCAGCAGCGCCGACTATGAGCCGTGGCGCGCCGAGCACATGGACGAGCCCGTCACGGCCTTCCCGCTCGACATCACAAAGACCGGCGCTGCTGGGGCGCTCTTCGACTTCAATAAGCTCGCGAGCGTCGCGCGCAGCCGCGTCGCTCACATGACTCAGGATGAGGTTTTTGCCGCCGTCTCCGACTGGGCCGCGCGCTATCAGCCCGCCCTGCTCGAGGAGATCCGGCGCGATGAGGCGCGCTTCCGCGCGTCGATCGACCTCTGGCACGAAAACCGCATGGACGTTGCCAAGTGGTCGGATCTGATGGAGATGTACCCCTATCTCTATGACCGCACCTACCGCATCGCGGACGAGCCCGTGCCGGAGAAGTTCGGGAATCACCGCGCCTTCATCCCCGGCATCCTGCAGGCGTATCTGGAGGGCTTCGACTACGGTGACGATTCGTCCGTCTGGTTCGAGAAGCTACGCACCATCGCGACCTCCTTCAACTACGCCGCCAAGACCGGCCCCTATAAGAAGCACCCGGAGAACTACAACGGCTCCATCGCCGACGTGTCGTCCTTCGTCCGCTTCGCGCTGACGGGGCGGCTGAACACCCCCGACCTGCACGGGATTATCCATGTGCTCGGCGAGGAGGAGTCCACTGCCCGCGTCCGCGCGTTCTGCGAGCGCATACAGGGGTAATTGATTTTCCGCAGCATATGCAAACGGACGGAAGCTCTCGCTTCCGTCCGTTTTTTTCGGCGGTGGAAAATTGGCGGGGCATGCTCCTTGTGTTTTGGCGCGCTTTTGGCTACTTTTCCCGCGCGGGAAAGTAACCCGCCGGAGGCACGGACAAGCCGATTCCACCACCAATCCCCCCGCCAGAAAACACCCTCACTCCTTGCGGAAAAACGCGACCGCCACGGCGCCGGGGCCGGCGTGCGTGCCGATCACGCCGGAGATCAGTGCTTCATCGAGCGAATCCGTCCCGTGCTCCCACAGGGCGCGGCTGTCGTCGACATACTTGCGCAGAAACGCGTCGCTCAGCCCCGTATAGCCCAGCAGAATCGGCAGTTGGAAGTCAATCCCACCGCAGGCATGGATCTTCTCCACGAGTAGGTTATTCCCCTGCCGCGAGCCGCGCGCCTTGCCGATCAGGGCGATCTCGCCGTCCTGAATCGTCACCACCGGCTTGATGCTCAGCAGTCCTCCTGCGAAGGCGACCGTCTTTGAGATACGCCCGCCGCGCTTGAGATACTCCAGCGTATCGAGCAGGCCGATCACGCAGATATCCGCGCGCTTTTGTTCAAGGTGTGCGGCGAGCGACACCGCGTCCATACCCGCCTCGGCGCAGCCGATGGCGTATTCGGCGAGGATGCCCGTGCCGATGGCGGCGCTCAGACTGTCAACGACATAGACGTTTTCATAGTCCGCCGCCGCAAGGCAGGCGCTCTGGTAGGTTCCGGAGAGCTTCGAGGAGATGGTGATGACCACCGCGCTCTCCCCCGCCCGCTTCGCGTCCTCATAGAGCTGCTGAAACACGGCGGGCGAGGCCTGACTCGTCGTCGGGAGTGCATCGCTCTCCACAAGCCGCTCGTAAAAGCGGCGGCGGTCGATGCTCACGCCGTCGATAAGCTCCTCGCCGCCGAAATGTATCGTCAGCGGCGCCACGGCGGCGCGGCCCCGATAGCGCGGTGCCATATCCGCCGTAGAGTCCACAATAATTCTGACCTTCATCTTATTTTCCTCCGTCCACCGCAGCATTTTCGCGGCTTTGCTTTCTGTTATCGTAAATCTGTTCGAGACGGCTCCCGATCGTCCCGAGCGCCCGGTACATGACCGCGCGCTCCTCCGCACCCAAGCCGGCGCTGGCCTCGGCGACGATTGCGTCGATGCGCCCGCCGATCGTGCGGCAGGCATCCCGTCCCTTCTCCGTCAGGCGCAGGGGGCTGCGGTAGCGCCGCGCGCCGCCGCTGCCGCAGGTGAGGTAGCCGTTTTTCTCCAGATAGTCGATCGACCGGGAGATGGCCGCCTTGTCCTCGTCGCAGCGCTCGCAGAGCTCCGCCGCCGTCAGCTCGTCATAAAGTGAGAGATAGTACAGGCACGAGACGTGCGGGCCCTTCAGGCCGAGCCGCTCCATCTCCTCCGCCTTCAGCCGCCGGATGCTCCGGCTGATCCGCGCGATGAGCACGGTGAATGTTTCAAAGCGATCCTCCATGGCATATTCCTCCTACCGCGCCGAACTTGTTGACAAATCAACGTGGTTTGCATCATAGCACTACTACGTTGATTTGTCAACTTCTTTTTTTGTTTCACCGAGTGATTCTTTGAACCATTCTTTTTTGTTGGTTTAGTATAATTAAATCTCAATTAAACTGCTAAATATGCCAAAAATATGCAAAATTTTCCTTAGTTGAAATAAACATGGCGCTAAGAAAAATTTTGGCAGTATTTCCAAAATTTGAAAAATGCGTCAAAAACGCGGCTCTGCGCGGTTTACTTTCCCGTTCTTTTGTGCTTAAATAATCATAGGCTTTGTATATAGCAATGGATCCATAGAAAATGTATAAGGAGGACAAGATTCATGGTACAATTCGCAAGCCGAATGGACCTTCTGCATGGGTCTGAAATCCGTGAGCTGCTGAAATTGACTGCGCAGCCCGACATTATTTCTTTTGCCGGCGGCCTGCCTGCCGCGGAGCTCTTCCCCGTGGAGGAGATGATGGCAGCTTCCAAGGCGGTGCTCGAGGAGCACGGCCGCGAGGCGCTGCAGTATTCCACCACCGAGGGCTTTCCCCGTCTGCGCGAGCAGATTGCCGAGCGCATGCTCGCCAAGAACAACATCCATACCGATCCCGACCACATTCTGGTCACCTCGGGTTCGCAGCAAGGTCTGGACTTCTCCGCCCGCGTCTTCCTGAACCCGGGCGACGTTGTCCTGCTGGAGAGCCCGTCCTACCTCGGTGCGGTCAACGCGTTCAAGGCCTGCGAGCCGCGCTTTATCGAAGTGCCCACCGACGACGGCGGCATGATGATGGATGAGCTGGAGAAGATCCTCGCGACGACTGAGCGCGTTAAGATGATCTATGTCATCCCCGATTTCCAGAACCCCACCGGCAGAACATGGACACTGGAACGCCGTCACAAATTTATGGAAATCATCAATAAATATGAAATCCCCGTTATCGAGGACAACCCTTACGGCGAACTGCGTTTTGAAAACGAAAACATGCCCGCTCTGAAATCTCTGGATACCAAAGGGCTGGTTGTATTCTTAGGTACCTTCTCCAAGATTCTGGTACCTGGCTATCGTCTGGGCTGGGTTTGCGCTTCCGACGAAATCCTGTCTATGTTTAACTTCATCAAACAGGGTGCGGACTTGCAGACACCTACCGTTACCCAGCTGGAAGCCAACAAATATATGGAAATGTTCGATCTGGACAAACATGTTGACACCATCCGCGAGCTGTATAAACACAGACGCGACCTGATGATGAAGACCATGGAAGAAACATTCCCCAAAGAAGCGAAATTTACACATCCCGACGGCGGTCTGTTCACATGGGTAGAACTGCCCGAATATATCGACACTCGTAAAATGGCGCTGCAATGTCTGGAAAAGAAAGTTGCCTACGTTCCCGGCGGCTCCTTCTTCCCCAACGGCGGCCACGAGAACACGCTGCGCCTGAACTACAGCTGCATGCCCGAGGACAAGATCGTCAAGGGCATCACGGCTCTGTGCCAGACCATCCGCGAAAACCTCCGCTAACACATCACATCCTATGCGCCCGCGCGGCAGCTGGATCTGCCGCCGTGCAAATCCCGCCGCGCGGGCGCTTTTATCACCGTCAAAGGAGAGCAGACAGACATGAAAGACGTCAAGGTGCTCATCGGCAACTACGGCAGCGGCAAGAGTGAGCTGGCGCTGAACTTCGCCATGCAGGCCGCGGCCCGCGGCGACCGGACGGAGCTGATCGACCTCGATATGGTCAATACCTACTTCCGTCTCACCGAGCGCGGCAAGCTCGTCGAGCAGAAGGAAATCCGGCTCATTTCGCCGAACTTCGCCTGCTCCGGCATCGAGACGCTCTCGCTCCCGGCCGAGGTGGCCTCCGCGTTTGCTCTGGACTGGGACAGTGTCATCTTTGACGTCGGCGGTGACGATGTCGGCGCAACAGCGCTCGGCCGCTATCACCGCGACTTTGCCGCCCTCCCAGAGGGCGCGCTGGAGGTACTGAACGTCGTCAACATCCGCCGCCCGCTCGCGAGCACCCTCGAAAAGGTGCTGCACCTGCAGGAGGGGATGCAGACGCACGCACGCCTGCGCATCACCGGTATGATCAACAACACCAACCTCTCCACCATGACCAGTGCCGCTGACCTCTGGGACGGCTATGAGCTGCTGCGCGAGGTTGCCGACCGTACCGGCATCCCCGTGGCCTATACCACGGGCAAAAAGGAATTTCTTGAGGCATTTCTTGCAAAATCTCCCGACCCGGCCTACGTGGGAAGGCCCGTCGCCATCGACATGTATATGCACCGCGACTGGGACTCCTACATTGCCCACGGCATCAACACCGTCAATCCCAACCGGGAGATGTACTGATTTATTTTTATTCGGCATAACCCCCTCTTCCGGGGTGAAGCATATCGCATGGAGAGAACAACAGAGTATTAAGAAAAGAGGTGCAATTGAGTGATTAGAGTAATGATCGACGAAACCCTCTGCAAGGGCTGCGGCCTGTGCGCCAGAGCGTGTCCGAAGGGCATCATCGCGCTCTCCGGAACGAAAATCAATGCAAAGGGCTACCATCCCGCGGAGGTGACCGATATGAGTAAGTGTATCGGCTGCACGTCCTGCGCGAGAACCTGCCCCGATGTGGCAATCCGAATCGAAAAAGACTAAGGAGGACAGATCATGGCTTTGACTCTTATGAAGGGTAGCGAAGCGATTGCAGAAGCCGCGATTCGTGCCGGCGCGCGCTTTTTCTTCGGCTATCCCATCACTCCCCAGACGGAAATTCCCGAGTACATGTCCGCGCGTATGCCCGAGGTCGGCGGCTGCTTCTTGCAGGCCGAGAGCGAGATCGCGGCGATCAACATGGTGTACGGCGCCGCCGGTACCGGCGCGCGTGTCATCACGTCTTCTTCCAGCCCCGGCATCTCCCTGAAGCAGGAGGGTATCTCCTACTGTGCCGGCGCGATGGTTCCCGCCGTCATCGTCAACGTGATGCGCGGCGGCCCCGGCCTGGGCAACATTCAGGCCTCGCAGGGCGACTATTTCCAGGGCACCAAGGGCGGCGGCAACGGTGACTATCACCTGCTGACCTACGCTCCGGCATCCGTGCAGGAAGCGATCGACATCATGATGTACGCTTTCGACAAGGCTGAGAAGTACCGTATACCGGTCCTCTTCCTCGCCGACGGCATCATCGCGCAGATGATGGAGCCCGTGGAGATGCCCGAGATGGTCGACTACAAGATCGATCCCGAGAAGAAGCCCTGGGCTTGCACCGGCTGGAAACCGGGCGACGATCCGGCCAAGCGCGGCGTCATCAACTCCATCTACATCGATACCGAGACCCTGTCCGTCCACAACGACGAGCTGCAGGCCTGCTATCGTGAGATCACTGCCAACGAGCAGCAGTGGGAAGAGTACAACCTCGAGGGTGCTGAGTATGTCATCACCGCTTTCGGCACGGTTGCGCGTATCGCCAAGTCCGCCATCGCCGAGCTCAAGGAGCAGGGCATCAACGTTGGTCTGGTTCGCCCGATCACCGTCTGGCCGTTCCCGTACGACGCGGTCAAGAAGGCTGCCGAGCTTCCGGGCGTGAAGGCTGTTCTCGACGTCGAGCTCAACGAGGGCCAGATGCTTGAGGATGTCAAGATCGCGATCAACGGCGCAAAGCCGATCGACTTCTTCGGCCACCTCGGCAGCCAGATGCCGACCACCGATGAGATCGTCGCGAAGATTATCAGCATGAAGGAGGGCAAGTAAATGTCTGTTGTTTTTGAAAAGACCAAACTCCTCACGGACAAGCAGTTCCACTACTGCCCGGGCTGCAACCACGGCATTATCCACCGTCTGGTCGCAGAGGTCATTGATGAGATGAATCTGGACGGCAAGGTCATCGGCGTCGCGCCGGTCGGCTGCTCCGTCTTTGCGTATGATTACTTCAACTGCGATATGTACGAAGCCGCTCACGGCCGTGCACCCGCAGTCGCCACCGGCGCCAAGCGCGTCGTCGGCAAGGACACCCTCGTCTTCACCTACCAGGGCGACGGCGACATGGCTTGTATCGGTAGTGCTGAGACGCTCCACGCCCTCAACCGTGGCGAGCACATCACGATGATCTTCATCAACAACGCCATCTACGGTATGACGGGTGGTCAGATGGCTCCCACCACGCTGATCGGCCAGAAGACCGTCACGTGCCCCTACGGCCGCGATCCGAAGATCCACGGCTGGAACCTCAACATCACGGAGCTGGCAAGCCACCTCAAGGGTACCCGCTACGTCACACGCCAGAGCGTTGACACCGTAGCCTCTATCCGCCAGGCCAAGAAGGCCATCCGTAAAGCCTTCGAGGCCAACATGGCTGGCAAGGGAAGCTGCCTCATCGAGATCGTGGCAACGTGCAACACGGGCTGGAAACTCTCACCGGTCAAGGCCAACGAGTGGATGCGTGAGAACATGTTCAAGGAGTACATCAAGGGTGACATGAAGGACACCCTCGACCAGGAGATTCCCGAGCTCTAATCATCATTCCTTCTCTTAACACAAGAAACAGCAATTATGAAAACAGAAATCATTATCAGCGGTTTCGGAGGACAGGGTTGCCTCTCAATGGGAAAGATTCTGGCTTACTCCGGACTGATGGAAAATAAAGAGGTGACGTGGATGCCGGCCTACGGTCCTGAGCAGCGTGGTGGTACGGCCAGTGTGACCGTCATCGTCAGCGACGAGCGCATTTCCTCACCGATTCTCAGCAAGTACGATGTGGCTATCGTCCTCAACCAGCCTTCCCTCGACAAGTTCGAGTCAAAGGTGAAGCCGGGCGGTATCCTCATCTACGATGGCAACGGTATCATCAACCCGCCGACCCGCAAGGACATCACGGTCTATCAGATTGATGCTACGGACAAGGCTGCCGAGATGAAGAACTCCAAGGTGTTCAACATGATCGTTTTGGGCGGTCTGCTCAAGGTTTGCCCCGTTGTGAGCACCGAGGGCTTGAACAAGGCTCTCTTCAAGTCGCTCCCGGAGCGCCACCACAAGCTCATTCCTCTCAACATGGAGGCCGTGAGCGAGGGTATGAAGATCATCGAGAAGAAGGAGATCTAATTCAAGACAAGATAGACAGGGAAGGCTCTCAAGGTTTGGCATTCCAAGGTTTCATCCTTTGCCCTGTCCCGTAGAGCCTGCTCGATATAGACACAAGGGAGAAGAAACGCCGCATCCATCTTGGCGCTTCCTCTCCCTTGATCTATATTCATTACCCTTGATTTATAAAGATGTTTTCTCGCCCTTGTCCCATAAAAGGAGCTTCTAGGTGATATTGAGACAATATGTAAAGTTGACTCGTCCGGAAAGGGAGAAAGTGTTCGGTAATTCCCCTATTCTCATAGGTTTTTCCCTATTTATGATTACCAAACGTCTTTTTACCCCCTAAATATTTGTTCATATCGGTTTTTTTTCTTTACTTTGCACCCGAAATGATTGAGAGAATAAACTTTCATAACATAAAATTTTAAATTTAGAGAGACATGAAAAAGTTCGTTTTGATGATGGCCTCTGCGCTTTTCGCAGTTTCGGCATCAGCACAGACTGTGCAGGAAAGCAAGACTTTCGACAACTTCTACGTCGGTATCAATGGTGGTCTTTCAACAAAGACAACTGGCCACAAGTGGCTTAGCGGTCTGAACCCCAACGCCAGCCTCCGCATCGGCCGTTGGTTCACTCCGGTCTTCGGTTTGGCTGCTGAGGGAACAGCATACTTCAACTCAAAGGCATGGGTCCCCGAGCCTGTCCGCAAGCCGCACACGGTTGTCACCTATAGCAACGTGAGCCTGCTCGGTACCATCAACGTCAGCAACTGGGTTGCTGGCTACAAGGGCGAGCCGCGTCCCTTCGAGGTGATCGCAGTAGCTGGCCTCGGCTGGGGTCACGCCTACGGTCCTGGTGAGTCTCTCCTCGAGAAGAACGACCAGCTCACTTCTAAGTTGGGTCTCGACTTCACCTACAACTTCGGTTCCAACAAGGCTTGGCAGCTCTACCTCGAG
>OFRY01001419.1_pt1 | contig 10436 bp, 7 predicted proteins | sample 1543171 | NCBI WGS metagenome assembly OFRY01 (sample SAMN04209240, study PRJEB22552) | human gut metagenome | biome: gut; material: feces | host: Homo sapiens | place: USA: Oklahoma | reverse complement strand
CGCGATCGCCTACACGCTTAAAATGAGCTACAAGACCGACCACCGCATCGAGGGCTTTTTCGAGTATGTCGTGCCGCCGCTTGAGGGCTTTTGGTGGCAGGAGAATACGGACCGCATCGATTATGCCGATAAATCTGCTTTCCACTGGGTCTCCGTCATCCGCCTGCCGGATTTCATCACGCCGGATGACTTCGCCTGGGCCGCGCAGACCGCCGAAAAGAAGAAAAAGCTTGATTGCAGCAAAGCGGAGTTTTTGACGATCGACGAGGGCCTTTGCGTGCAGATCATGCACCACGGCGCGTTTGACGATGAGCCCGCATCTGTGGCGCTGATGGACACGTTTCTCGCCGAAAACGGCTATATAAACGACTTTACCGCCGCGCGCCTGCACCACGAGATCTACCTCAGCGATGCCCGTAAGGTCGCGCCGGAAAAGTGGAAAACGGTCATTCGCCATCCCATCAAAAAAAGCGTAAAGGAGCACACCACATGAAAAAACTCATCACCCTGCGCGGCAACAGTGGCAGCGGCAAAACGACCATCGCAAGAGCTTTACAGGAAAAGTTCGGCAAAAACACCATGCTGCTGTCCCAAGATGTCATCCGCCGCGACATCTTAAAGACGAACGACGGCGCGGGCACCCGCGCAAACGACGTGCTCATCATGCTGCTTGAGTACGGCCACGCGCACAACGAGCTCGTCATTTTAGAAGGCATTTTGAACAGCCGATGGTACACCCCGCTTTTCGATGCCGCAAAAGCGCTCTACGGCGAAAACATCTGCGCGTACTATTTTGACCTCCCGTTTGAGGAGACGCTCCGCCGCCACCAAACGAAGGACAAGCGCACGGAGTTCGGCGAAAAGGAAATGCGCAGCTGGTGGAACGAAAAGGACTACGCCCCCGCATTAAACGAGCAGACCCTCACGCCCAACATGATGCAGGACGAGATCATCGACCGCATCTGCGCCGATTTAGAGCGCCTCGATACATAAACCATACATATAAATTCGGAAAGAGCGAGGTTCTCCCCGCTCTTTTTTGTATATTGTGTTATATTCTGCCCGAATTTCTATCGATGCAAAAATAATTTTATAGCATTTTGTTCGTATCTATGATAAAATAGACACAGTGATAATTTTTGTAAAGCTTAGAGGGGCACAATGGACAAAGAGGAGTGCATAATTTTCCTTCCCTTTACAAACCGACATCACGGATTTAACAGGGCGGCGCTACAATGTAAGACCGAAAGCACGCACCTGATTTTAAAAAGAAAGTAAGGTCTTCACATGAAATCAATTTTTCACGCACTCAACCGGCTCAAGGTCTTCCGCGGGCTGACGGAACAGGAATTCGCATGGGTGCTCTACGACGTGGGCAACTCCGCGTTCACCATGCTCTCCTGCTCGCTCATCCCTATCTGGTTCAAGAGCCTCGCCATCGGCACTGCGCCGGGACAGATCAACTCGCATCAGGCAACGGCGTATTATTCCATCGCCGTGGCGGTCGTCACCGTTGTCGTGGCGCTTTTAGGGCCGATCTTCGGCGTGCTCGCCGACCACAAAGATAAGAAAAAGGTGCTGTTCACCACCGCGGCAGCGCTCGGCATTTTCGGCTGCATTTTAAACGGCTTCATCACTGGCTGGCTGCTGTTCCTCATCCTTTTTGTGTTCACGAAGATTTGTTACAGCGCGTCGCTGACCATCTATGATTCCATGCTGAACGACATCACCAGCGAAGAACGCATGGACGAGGTTTCGTCCTACGGCTTTGCATGGGGATACATCGGCTCGTGCATCCCGTTCCTCATCGCGCTCATCGCCTATGTGCTTGGGCCCGATATGGTCGGCGTGCTGCCGGATATGCTCTCTAAAGGCATCGGCTTCACGGTGACTGCCGTGTGGTGGCTGCTCGTCACCATTCCCCTCATTCGCGGCTTTAAGCAGCGCAACTATGTGGAAACCGAGGGGCATGATATCCGCAAGGCGTTCACGGAAATCTTCCACACCCTCAAAAACATCGCGACGCACGACAAAAAGGTGCTGTTCTTCCTCATCGCATTCTTCCTGTACATAGACGGCGTGGGCACCATCATCGATAACGCCATCAATATCGGCACAGACCTGAACCTCAACACGGTCGGTCAGGTCGTCTTCCTGCTCGCAACGCAGGTCGTTGCGTTCGGCGGCTCGCTCGTCTTCGCAAAGCTCTCGAAAAAATACAACACCGTCACGCTCATTCTCGTTTGTATTGCGGGCTATTTCGGCATCGCGCTGTACGCGCTCATGCTCAGCAGTCTCCTGCACTTCGCGATTCTGGCGTTCTTCATCGGCTGCTTCCAGGGCTCCATCCAGTCGCTCTCGCGCTCGTATTACTCCAAGATCATCCCGGCGGAAAACTCCGGCGAATACTTTGGTATCTACGATATTTTCTCAAAAGGCGCGTCTTTCCTCGGCTCTGCGGTCATCGCAGCCGTAAAGCTTGCAGGCGGCACCATCAACGTGGCGGTGGCATGTCTCGCAGTGTTCTTTGCGCTCGGCTTCCTCTTCCTGCGCATTGCAGATAAGCAAAAAGCCATTCGGTAAGGAAGCACCGGGCTTTACACCGTTCGCTCTTCACACCCGTGAAATATCGCTGTAAATTTTAATAGGACATGCAAAAAGGAACGGCGTATAAACCGTTCCTTTTTCCTTTACTCTTCATAAACCGGCTCAAAATCATCCGTTCCGTGCCCGCACAACGGACATGCGTAGTCCTCCGGCAGCGCGCTGCCCTCATACACATACCCGCAAATTTTGCACCGCCAGCCGACGATCTTCTGCTCTCGCTCGACCTTCTCCGACTTCGGCTTCAGCTTATTCTGGTAATCCGCATAGGTCAGCGGAGCGCGGTCGCTGCACACCTCGGCTTCCGTCACGTTATCAAGAGCGATGTTGAGATTCCGGCACCGCATCTGACCAACATGCCGGCCTGCGGCCGCATCGAGCTGCGCAGCAGACCCGCCGAGGAGTGCGTCGGCAACTTTGATCTGGTAAAGTGCGGCATGACCGAGCAGGAGGTTCATCAGGAGACCTCCCGCTGTCTGCGCTGCGACCACTTCGGCTACGGTATTTTCAAGGGAGGGCGTTCTTCTAAATGGTAAATCTGACGATCAATTCTATCCCGGTGACTGTACCGGAAGGCACCACCATTCTGGATGCCGCCGCCTCTGTCGATATCGAAATCCCCAGCCTGTGCTACCTAAAAGAGCTGAACGAAATCTCCGCCTGCCGCGTCTGCTGTGTCGAGGTAGAGGGCGAGGGCAAGCTGGTTCCCTCGTGCAACAACGTTGTGCGTGAAGGCATGGTCATCCGCACCAATTCTCCGCGTGCACTCGAGGCGCGCCGCGTCAATATGGAGCTTATCCTCTCGCAGCACGACAACAAGTGCGCGACCTGTATCCGCTCGGGCACCTGCCAGCTGCAGAAGATTGCAAACGATATGGGCATTCTGGGTGTTTCCTACCCCACCGACCTTGCACGCGGCAAAAAGGCCGACTGGACGACCACGTTCCCGCTCTACCGCGATGTAAACAAGTGCATCAAGTGCATGCGCTGCATTCAGGTATGCGACAAGGTGCAGTCGCTGTCCGTCTGGGATATCAGCGGCTCGGGTGCGCGCACCACCATTGATGTTTCGGGAAACCGCGTGATCAAGCAGGCGGACTGCTCGCTGTGCGGTCAGTGCATCACGCACTGCCCGACCGGCGCTCTGCGCGAACGCGATGACACGCAGAAGGCATATGCTGCGCTCGGTGATCCGGACCGCGTGACCATTGTGCAGATTGCTCCGGCCGTGCGTGCTGCATGGGGCGAAGCCTTCGGCATGCCGACCGGTAAGGCAACCGTCGGTCAGCTGGTGTCCGTTTTGCGCAAGCTGGGCGCAGATTATGTGTTCGACACCACGTTTTCCGCCGATCTAACCATCATGGAGGAGGGCACTGAGCTGCTCCAGCGTCTTCAGGCGGGCGATCTGGACAATCAGCCGATGTTTACCTCGTGCTGCCCGGGCTGGGTGCGCTTTTTGAAGTCGCAGTTCCCGGAAATGACCGGCCGTCTGTCCACCGCCAAGTCGCCGCAGCAGATGTTCGGCGCGGTCGGCAAGACCTGGCTGGCACACAACCTCGGCGTGGATGCGGACAAAATTTACAGCATCTCCATCATGCCGTGCATCGCAAAAAAGGCCGAGCGCGAGCTGCCGAGCATGGATTCGGCCGGTCACGGCAGCGATGTCGATCTGGTCATCACCACCCGAGAGCTGGCGCGCATGGCGCGTGCCGAGCACCTCGATGTGGAAAACATCGCGGAATCCGCGTTTGATTCTCCGCTGGGCGACGGCACCGGCGCAGGCGTTATTTTCGGCGCGACCGGCGGCGTTATGGAGGCCGCACTGCGTTCGGCGTACTTCCTCACCACCGGCGAAAATCCGTCGCCGGATGCATTCCGCGAGGTGCGTGACGACGGCACGATTTCTCCGCTGCCGTGGCGCGAAGCGACGTTCGAGCTGGCAGGCCGGACTGTGCGCTGCGCGGTAGCAAGCGGACTGGGCAACGCACGTCAGCTTCTGCACTCGCTGCAGCGCCGTGAAGTACACTATGAGTTTGTGGAGATCATGGCATGTCCTGGCGGCTGTGCAGGCGGCGGCGGTCAGCCGGTGGACGGCACCGACCGCGAAAAGGCCGCCGACCGCGGCAAGGTTCTGTTCCGACTCGATCAGAATGCACCGCTGCGTTTTTCGCATGAAAATCCGGCGGTTCAGGCGCTGTACCGTGAGTATCTGGATGAGCCGTGCTCGCACAGAGCGGAGGAATTGCTGCATTGCGACCATTTTGCATGGCAGATGAACACTTCTCGTTAAGGGCAAAAGGATAGACACCTACGGTTTCTATCCTCTTGACTCCAGTTTCCCTTATTTCTTAGTCCGGCGCAGGTCAGAGACCGGCGACCGCTCCGAAAAAGGGGAACGACAGAGGATTTTTCGTATACTGCGGACGGACCGACAGGTCCGTCCTTTTCTTTACATATAAGCAGTTCAGATAGTGTGCTGCTACACATACGGTTCAATCAACGCAGCGTGCAGTACAAGGTGAATTGCCCGTAGGGCAAGAGAAGGTCCCCTGGGGGATAACAGTGCCGCACAATTCGTCAGTCCGGAGATTTTAGACAGCACCTGCGAGGATAAATTATACCCAACAGATAAATTCACAGGTGCCTTCCGTTATAACACACCAAAGAATTGCGCGACACTGTTATGTCGCGCCTGCGTTGATTAAACCACATGTGTAGCAGTAATTTATCCGACACTGCGAATCGGTCGAGAAAGACACAGAAGTAAAAATCCTCTGCCGTACCCTTATAGTCTCAGTTCTCTGACAGGCAGACGCTAAGAGGAAACGGGGAGATTCATAAGAGGGGTGGAAACCTTGGTGTCCATCCCTCTTATGCGCCCGCCGCGTAGGCGAACACCCGCTGATCCTCAGCGAAAAACTCCCCGCCCGTTAGGAACGAACACGCCTGCGCAGTTCGCGTACCCCATCTATTCGGTGCAAAAAAAGACAGAAAAACGGCACAGCCAACGCTGTGCCGTTTCGCTTATTTATTCGATATTCTGTGCGCAGATAATGGAAATTTCCGAACCCTTATTGCTGTTTTCCGGCTGAATATTCTTCTGCAGCAGGTCTGCGAGCAGGCGCAGCGGCTGGCTGCCCTGCCGGAACAGATCCTGTGTGATGGTCAGATCAAGCGAGCCGTCGAGCAGCATTTGCTTGCGGCGCGGCGACATATCATGTGCGATCACACGCACCTGCTGATCCATGCCTGCAGCTTTGAGTGCGTCCACGCAGCCGGTAACGCTGCGGTTTGCCATATAGATGGCCGCCGGCGGATTGTCTGACTGCAGCGCCGCCGTAACGCGGTTATAGGTCAAACGGTAGTCGTTATAGGTCTCCTCAATCTCGATCTGCGAGGAAGAGAAGCCCTTTTTCTTTAGATGCTCGCAGAAGCCGTCTAAACGGGTGCGGTGGCCATCGTACTCCAGATTACCCGCCATCGCCAGCACACGCGCGTTTTTCGGCACGCACTTGCTGAGCAGCTCGGCGGCAATACGGCCGCTTTGTGTGTAATTTTGACCTACGAAGCACAGACGGCGGCTGTTCGGCAAATCCGAGTTGAACGTGATGCACGGAATGCCCTGTTCGGCCAATTCTCCGATGCGTGCTTCGATCGAAATATCATTTAATGCACACAGTGCGATGCCCTGCGCACCCCAGTTTACCAGCTCGTCCAGCAGCTCGATCGTCTCGCGCGGAATATCTGTTTCACAAGTGCACACACGCACCTCAACATCGCGTTTTTCCAGCTCGGAACGCGCAGCCTGAATGCCTCTCGGGACATCCTCGTGGAACGGACCGCTCCAGTTTGGCAAAAGCACACCCAAACGCACAGGTTTGAGCGGCAGCTTTGCCTCTGCGGCCTGCCGATGCGCCTCCTTCGGAGAAAGATAACCGGTCTCCTGAATGGCATTCAGCACACGCGCACGCACATCCGCGCGCACATACGAACGATTATTTAATACACGGTCTACCGTGCCGCGGGAAACACCCGCAATCTCAGCAATCGTTTGAATAGTTGGTCTTTTGTTCATAGTCCTTCACCTTTTCGTAATTGCTCTTTATATTATCCTGCATCTCTGTGATGTTTCTTTCCTCTGTGCTTATTATACCATATTTCTGTGCTTTGTGAATACAAAATCTGTGCTTTCCTTCTTTCTGTGCGTTTACACATACCGTTTTTGGCACAAGTTTTCCGATATATCCGGTGTTTTATGCTCTATTTTTCATTTTTTTCAAAACTATGTGCGATATTCTGTGTTTTTCACAGAATGTGTGCTTTGTACGACATATACAATTACACACACCAAACCTTGTGACCGTCCTTGTTTCCCGCATATTTGTTTTGCATTTCTTAGTTTATACGCATTTTATGCGCATTTTACCCACTCATTTTGACGTTATTTCCATTCGAACGATTTCCGCATCGGCAAATTACCTGTTGACACTTCCGTACCCGCTCGCTATAATAAGCACATAAACAGCACAGAGCACACAATCGCACAGTGCTGAGAGAGAGACAAGAGAAGAAAAACGAGAAAAGAAAGGGAGACACACTATGAAAAAGAGACTGTTAGCAGCCCTGCTCACCAGCGCCCTCGCACTCAGCCTGACCGCTTGCGGCGGCAGCACCGATTCTTCCGCAACCGACGGCGGCGACACCGCCTCCACCCACGACGGCCCGTACAAGATCAGCATGGTGCTCAAGACCAACGCTGCCGAGTTCTGGAACATTGTTCAGGCAGGCGCTGAGGCATATGAGGATGAGCACCCGGATCAGGTCAGCCTGGACATCAAGGGTCCTCCGGCTGAGACCTACTACGAGGAGCAGCTCAACACCATCCAGACCGACCTTGCGGTTGAGTCCTACGATGGCTACCTGATCGCTCCGCTGCAGTCCGAGGCTGTTGCAACCGCTATCGCAAACACCGACAAGCCGGTCGTAGCATACGATACCCGCATTGATTCCGACAAGTGTCTCGCATTCGTCGGCACCGGCAACAAGGAAGCAGCCAAGGAGGGCGGCAAGGCCGCTGTTGAAGCTGCAAAGGCAGCCGGCTGGACCGATATCAAGTGCATCGAGATCGCAGGCGTTCAGGGTGACGCAACCAACACCGCCCGCATGGAAGGCTACCGCGAAGGCGTAAACGAAGCCGGCGGCGAGTTCCTTGATGCAGAGACCCAGTACGCTAACGCAACTGCTGACCTCGCTGTAACCGCGATGGAAGGCATCATGAGCAAGTATCCGGAAGGCGTTGCCATCATCTGCTCCAACAACGACGATATGGCGCTGGCAGCTGCCCGTACCGCAAAGGACAATCCGAACTATGCAAAAACCATCTTCCTCGGCTTTGACGGCCAGAAGTCCGCAGTAGAAGCCGTTCTGAACGGTGAACTGACCATGACCGCTGCACAGAACAACTTCGACATCGGCTATAAGGCAGTTGAGACCATCGTGAAGATCCTGAACGGCGAGGAGTACGGCGACGTAGACACCGGCACCGAGATCATCACCAAGGACAACGCACAGGCTCGTCTGGATAACTTCGCAAACTGGCTGAAATAATTCCTTGAAATGCACGCATTTCAAGGAGATGGGAAACACCGCGGCTTTGCCGCGGATGATTCCCGGGCGAAAATCAGCGCGTCGCACAGCGGCACACCGATTTTCTTACTTGTAAAAAAACGCAGATACATGCTCCGCGTTTTTTTTTGAAGGCAACGCCTTCACGATTTAATACCGCCTACGGCGGAAACTATGTATGGAAACGCGCTCCAACGCTTCATACAAACCTCTCTTTTTATTCCCAAATGTTCATTTAAGGAGGAACACCCATGAAAGTAGGTATTATCGGTGCGGGTCGTATCGGTAAGGTACATGCGAAGAATATTTCCATGTTCGTACCGGAGATGGAGATCAAGACCATCGCTGACCCGTTTATGAATGAGCAGACCGAGGCTTTTGCCAAGTCCTGCGGCATTCCGAACACCACCAAGGACGCAAACGACATTCTGAACGATCCCGAGATCGATGCAGTTCTGATTTGCTCCTCTACCGACACCCATTCCAAGTACATCATCGAGGCTGCTCACGCAGGCAAGCACATCTTCTGCGAGAAGCCGATCGACTATGATCTGGAGAAGGTTCACGCTGCCATCAACGCAGCCAAGGAAGCCGGCGTTAAGCTGCAGATCGGTTTCTGCCGCCGCTTCGACCACAACCACCGCGCAGTTTACGACATGGTTCGTGACGGCAAGGTCGGCAAGGTCAACATCATCAAGATTTCCTCCCGCGATCCGGAGCCGCCTCCGGTATCCTATGTTAAGGTTTCCGGCGGTATCTTCTACGATATGATGATCCACGACTTCGATATGGCCCGTTTCCTCGCAGGCAGCGAAGTTACCGAGGTAAATGCAGTTGGTTCCGTTCTGGTCGATCCGGGCATCGGTGAGGCCGGCGACGTTGATACCGCGCTCGTTACCCTCAAGTTCGCAAACGGCGCGATCGGCGTGATCGACAACAGCCGCAAGGCAGTTTACGGTTACGATCAGCGCGTCGAGGTATTCGGCTCCGAGGGCTGCGCCGAGGACCAGAACGACACCCCGAACACCGCTGTCCTGTCCACCGCAGACGGCGCGGTTCACGGCGTTGCCTACAAGGTCATGTGGGACCGCTACACCGGCGCATTCGTTGCCGAGATGCAGGCGTTCGCAGATGCCGTTATCAATGACAAGGAGACTCCGGTTACCGGCGAGGACGGTCTGTATCCGGTACTGATGGCAGCTGCTGCTACCAAGTCTCTGCATGAGGGCCGTCCGGTCAAAATCTCCGAGATCGAGGCTTAATCACAACTTAATTTTCACACCACGCACACAGTCTAAGCAATGTGCTAAAACCGTTGGTGCGCTATGCATCAACGGTTTTTCTATGCAAATTTGAGGGAGTTAGAACAGAGAAAATGTTATTCACTTGCGTAACCTTTGTATTTTTTACGATTTTAGTTGCGGTCATCTCCTATGTTAAGACCAAGGGCGATGACCAGACCACCGCTGACGGCTACTTTCTGGCAGGCCGCGGTCTGCCGGGTGTCGTTATCGCAGGCTCGCTGCTGCTGACCAACCTTTCTGCAGAGCAGCTTGTCGGCACAAACGGCCAGACCTGGGCGATTGGCATGAGTCCGATGGCGTTCGAAGTAATGGCGGCGACCGCACTCATCGTGCTGGCGTTGTTTGCCGCGCCGCGCTACCTGAAAAGCGGCATCACCACCATCCCGCAGCTGCTCGGCGAGCGCTACGACCGACCCACCAAGCTGTGGTTCTCCATCGCATACATCATTCTGTACCTGTTCGTGCAGATTCCGGTAATCCTGTACTCTGGTTCGCTGGTGTTTGAAAACATTTTCAACCTGTCCGGAATCCTTGGCATTACCAAGTTCCAGTCCATCGTTATCCTGTGTATCCTTATCACTATCATCGGCTCGATTTACGCTATCTTCGGCGGTCTGAAGGCTGTTGCAGTATCGGACACCATCAACGGCGTGGGCCTGCTGATCGGCGGTCTGATGATCCCGTTTCTGGCACTCAACGTGCTCGGTCATGCCTCCGGCAGTGAAAGCAGCGTTGCTATCATGGACGGTGTGCGCTACCTCATTCATAACCACGCAGACATGCTCAACTCCATCGCTCCCGCACAGAGCGAAGCACCGGCGGTTCCGTGGCCGACCGTGTTCCTCGGTCTGGTATTCCTCGGCTTCCAGTCCTGGTGCACCCACCAGTCGTTCATCCAGCGCG
>OFRY01001415.1_pt1 | contig 10469 bp, 7 predicted proteins | sample 1543171 | NCBI WGS metagenome assembly OFRY01 (sample SAMN04209240, study PRJEB22552) | human gut metagenome | biome: gut; material: feces | host: Homo sapiens | place: USA: Oklahoma | reverse complement strand
CATCCTTTTTTGTCTGCAACCGTTATGCGGGCGGCGAAGGGGGCGGTGTGGGCTGCTCGCAGCCTGCCGTGCCCTGAAGCCGAAGCGGGCAGAAGGGGGCATATCGTTACGCGAGCTGAGGATTTGCGGTCTACCGCAATCGTACAACCTTGGAAGTAGCATCTCCTTAACTTCGAGGGAGTGAGAACCTAGAGGGAAGAGAGCGAGCCTTGGCTCCTTGCACGGAAAGTGATGAAACACACTCAGCCCCGTAGAAGCTACACCAACCAATTAGGAATGCCTGGGTTCGTGTTGCCTCTACGGGGCTGAATCGAAAGAGTAAAGTCCGTGGATAGGGAGGGGCACTCTCTATGCAGTGCCCAATTATGCCTGCGGGGTTGGGTGCTCCCCGTCAGTCGGAGTCATTTCAGTCGGCTCCGTTGCTGCGGTCGTTTCCGAGGCAGGCTGCGGTTCGGCTGAGGTTGCCGTGTCGTTCGTTGCCGATGGTTGCTTCCCATCAGTAGGGTTCTCGGTCGTTGAGGGAGCGGGTGCGGCGTCGGCGGCAGGTTGTGCTTCGGCCGGAGCCTGCACCGTGGGAGCCGGGTTGGTCACCGAGAGCGGGGAGGGCGCAATGGCTACGGCGGGAAGTTCCGTTACGCGCTTGCCCGTGTGGGGATTGTAGATATTGTTCTTCAGATTGATGAGGTGCGGACTGTTGGGAGCCAGTTGCAAGCCTTCCTCAATCATGGCGAGCGCATCGTCTACCATGCCCAACTTGTTGTAGGCAATGGCTTTCTGCCAGAGGTAGAAGCCCAGTCGGACGGGGTTTTCCGAGATAGAAGGGTCGATCAGCAGTTCGTCGACTGCCGCCAAAAAGTCCTCGTAGGCTTCGAGTGGCAGGAGGAAGTTGATCGCGATAAACTGCTTGTTCGTCAGCGTTTCGGGTAAGTGGTGTTGCAAGCGGTCGAAGAGTTCGCGCGCGTGGTCGGCCAAGGCCTGCTTCTGTTCGGGTGCTTCCGCTTGTTTGTAGCGAGCGATGGTCAGTGTGAGCAAGTCCTTGACGCTACTTTCAGCCTTTTCGCCCGTTTCGATGGCGCGCAGGTAGTGCTGTTCCGCCTCCTCGTAGTGTTTAGCGAGGTAAGCCTCTTTGCCGCGTGCATATTCCGACACCTTGGGGGGCTGAATGAAGCTTGAGAAGTTATTGGCCTTTTGGGGAATGTGGATTTTCTTGCGCATTTCCTTTTGGCGTTGCTGAATCGCCAGGCCCTTTCGCATATCTTCCGCCATGGCCTGGGCGTCGACATAGTCGGGATTGGCCTCGATGATGTGTTCCGCCAGGGTGAGTGCCGTCTGCAGCTGGTTCGAGTCAATATACGTTTCGGCCAACTTCATGAGCATCGGGAAAGTCGTGGGTTTGTGGATGCAGACCGCCTCTTTGCCGCGCGGACGCTCCTCGATGCTGTAAGTCAGCTTCGTGTTAAACTCCAATTTGTCGTGAAGGTCCGGGTCGACCACATTTTTCAGCACAAAGTGGAGCACGCCGTTTCCGTTGAAATCGTGTATGTAGCCGTAGTGCTTCTCCTTATTGTAGTTGACCACACGTCCACAGGCCCTAACCTTCGTTTTGCGGCAGGGTGTGGCTGGTTGGGGTGCCGCCGCTTGTTCTACCGGTTCGTCTGTCGTAGTCAATGCAGCGGGTTGCGCCTCTTCGCGCACTTCGGTAGCCTTTTCGGCGAGCGTTTGCTGGGGAGCTTCAGCTTCCTGCTCCGTCTTCACCTCCGCTTCCTTGTTCTTCTTTTTGAAGATTGTTTTGCGGTTGGGGTCAACCTTGTCGAGGTCAATGTGACCGAGCACCTTAATTTTAGGGCGGTTATCCTGGATGAGGGAGAGAAAGTCGGTTTCGTCTTTCTGTTCCGTTTCGTCCGTCGCGAGCACTTCCTGTTCTTGGGGCGAATCGGTCGTTTCCGTGGGGGCGGCAGCTTCGTTTTCATCTTCGACAAGCGAAGGAGTGCGGGCTTCCTCGGCCAGGGCTTGAGCAATGGTGGTAATCACCGGAGTCGCTGAGGCTTGAGCTGTCTGCACTTCGTGAGCCTCAGTGGGCGAATGGTGCGTGTTCGTTTCGACGAGGGGGGCACCTTCGACAGGTTGTTCGCAGGCGGGAGCCAGGGTGGCAGGCACCGCGTGGGGATCGGCAACGGGGGGAAGGTCGGCCGTAAAGCTACGCACGTCTTGGGCGGCGATGCCGCAAACTTTGTCGTTCGGTTGTCGCAGCACGATGAAACGGTCTGTGACGTATTCGATGGTTCCGATAAATGTTCCGGTAGAGCAATTAATTTCGATGGTGTCGCCTGCTCTGTAGTTGGTTTTGATAAATGTAAGCATCGTTCTTTGCTGTTAGAGGGATCCGTAATGCGGGAGTCCGAGTGTGAGGGAAAGCCCTGTATGAATAGCTCCTTTCATCCTTAAGAGCGAGGAGAGGACGGAGGCGGTGTGGATCCGAATGGAATAAGAATGTGGGTAGGTTAGGAGGTTTTGGTGAGCGTACATCAGAGCCTGGCAGTTGAGGCCTGCTGGCTGGGCGAGCTGTGCAAATGCTTGCGTGTAGAGGAGGGGGACTGTCCGTCTTCCTCGTGTTGCGCTTCGGGCGCATTCCCTTATCGAGGCAACGGCGCTGTGACCCTGCTGACGCTTCTCAAACCGTACATCTTCGTGGTAGGATGCGGAACAAAAGTACTACATTCTAATTGTGTGATGTACATTTTGTCAAGATTTTGCATGCGTGAAAAGGCTCTTTGACGGAGAAAAGCAGGGCGTAAGTATTCCCCTGTCCGACAGTGTCGTGCCGGACGTGTCTGCGCGTCACTGGTTTTGTCGCAGCTACACTCCCAGTACTTCATCCTTGGGTATTGACAACAAACAAGACGCGTCTTAGCGAAGTGGCAGACCTTCGACTAAAACGCGTCAACTGTTGTAGGGTTGGGGCTGGACAACCCGGGAGGAATGTCGGGGCCCCTCATCATCTATCTAAATCTAATCATGTCTGTTCAGATGGTCGTAATCCGTTAGAAACGGTAGCTCAGCGTGAGGCTGAAGTTGCGGCCCGGACGGTAAGAGCGAGTGACTTCCTCTACCTCCTTCTGCGTGCCGTTGGGGAGGGACACTTCGTTGAACTGCTTGAAGAGTACCTTCTCGCCGATGATGTCCTTAAGGCCCAACTTGACGTTTAACTTGCCGAAGTTGCGGGCTACAGAGAAGTCGAGCGAGTTGCGCGGCATTTCGTATGAGTCGGGGATGTTGACCGTTTGGTCACCCGTGCTACCCAAGCTGCGGCCGACACCGATGAGGCGTTTACCGATGCGGTTGTAGAGCAAGGAAGCGTTCCAGTCCTTGTGGCTGTAGAAGACACCGAGGTTGATGAGGTAAGGAGACTGTCCCTGCATGGGGCGGTCCTTCTGACGTGACTGCTTGTCGAACTTCACTTCGCTCTTAATCAAGGCCCCGTTGAAAACCAAGGTGAAGTCGGGCAAGCCGATGAAGCGAAGGTTCTTGCGGACATCGAGCTCGAGACCGTAGTTGTGAGCACGGTGGGCATTTTCGTAGGAGTACACCAAGTCGGTACCACCCGTTACGGTGTAAGTCCATTCGATGGGGCTGTCAAAGTGCTTATAGAAAGCTGCCAGGGAGATTTGGTCGCCCGGTGCGGGATACCATTCGTAGCGAAGATCGACGTTGTCAATGTGGCAAGCCTTGAGGTCGGTGTTACCCTGTACAGACGACGCGAGGTCGAAGTCGAAGAAAACCGAGGGGCTTACTTCGCGGAACTCGGGACGATTGATGGAACGGCCGTATGAAGCACGCACCTGGTGTTGCGGAGTGATGCGGTACGTAGCATTGACTGAGGGGAAGAAGTCATTGCCCTCGTAGAAGCGGCTCTTCGGACTTACCTCGTAGTCGCGGGTGTTGCTAATCAATTCCATGCGGCTGTGCTCAAAGCGACCACCGGCGTAGAGGTTGAAGGCACCGAGCGGCACATTGACCGCAGCGTAGGCTGAGAGCACGCGGTAACGACCCTCGTAGTCGTTGCGCATCTTGGTGTCGTCGATAAGGTAAAGTCCGTTGTCACCATAGTTGGCATCAACCAAGAGCTGGGTGGGCAGGTCGAGGTAACGGAAGTCAGCCGGCAACTGATTGTCTGCCGTGTTCCACTGGTAGATGAAACTGCGTGTGCCGTATTGGCGCGAACGGTATTCGGCGTAACCACCCGTAAAGAGTTCGGGTTCAACCTTGCCGCCTTCGAAGGTGTAGCGATAGTTGACACCTGCCGAACCGATGTGTTCGTCGAGGCGCGTAAATTCACGGCTGATTTCGTTACCCGTGGTCAAACCGATGCGGTCGGGGTCAAGCTGGTTGTCGAGCGTATAGCGACGACGGTCGGGGAGATTGCGGTTGGCGTAAGCGTAGCCGGCATTCCAGTCGAGGCGAGAGTGGTCCCACACGTACTTACCCGTGAGTTGCGTGTTGTAGGTCGTACGGCTGGAGTAGTAATATTCGGCTTCCTTGATTTGGTTGCTTTGTGCATTGAAGCCTTCACGAGAGGTGTAGCGATCGGTACCCAACTGATTGAAGATATTCTTCCACTCGTAGCGGCCGCTCTTGCCGGCAGGTACGAAAGTAAAGTTGAGCATCGCGCCGAGTCTTACATTCTGAGCGTACTGACGGTCTGTGCTGCGGCGCAGGTAGACACTCTGGTCGTGCGTCAAGTCATAAGCACCGTAGAGTGAGTTCTCCATCGGTTCGTATGTCTTGAATCCGTTATGGTAGTTGACCGCACCGAGTACAGCAAAGACTGCACCGTTGTCCCATTCGCGTGAACGGCTGAAGTCAGTGGCGAGCGAGAGGTCGGCCCAAGGATGCTGGTTGCGCACGCGCCAGTCGTTGTTCAGGCCATTGCCCAACAGACTGATGCCTCTGCCGCCAGGGGTCGGCTTGAGCGTGGTGTGGAGTCCGTTCTTCAAGCTGCGGAAGTTATCGAATCCGAGGAAGTCGGTCTTACCCCCTTTTCCAGCATGGAAGGACTGAAAGTGCGTTTGGTCATTGATTGAGGCACCGACACTGACACTTGCCGTATTGCTGTGCGGAACGTCTTTGGTGTCGATGAGGATGAAGCCGCCAGTGAAGTCGGCAGGATATTGGGGCGCAGGCGATTTGACAATCTGCATGTTGTCCATCTGCGAGGAGGGAATGATGTCGAAGGAGAAGGCGCGTGAGTCTGCTTCGCTCGAAGGAACGGCCGCTCCGTTAATCCATACATTATTATAACGCTGGGAGAGACCGCGCACCATGACGAACTTCTGGTCAATAATCGAAATGCCTGGTACGCGTCGGATGGCTTCGGAAGCATCTTTGTCCTGTGACTGACTGATCTGTTGTGCCGAGATACCACTTTGCACGACGAGACTGTTCTTTTGTACGGTGACAATGGCGTTTTCGGTGTTGCGCTTGACGTGCGCCGTAACGGTAGCCGCACCGAGGAGGTTTTCCATCTCTTCCATCCGTACCACCAGCACCGTGTCTAGGCGTGCGGGGTTGATGGTCAGGGTTACCTTTTGGTAACCTAAGTAAGTCGCTGTCAAGGTGTACGTGCGCGGGGAGAGTCCCTGGAAGGTGAATGCGCCGTCCGTATCGCTTACGGACATTTTGTTACCCGGAGTGATTTGGAGCGTAGCTCCGACCAGCCCTTCACCTGTCTGGCTGTCGATGACGCGTCCTTGGAGTGTGGCGGCTACATCCGCCCAGGCTTTGCCTGATACCAGCAGGCAGAGCAGTAGAAACACAATTTGTCTCATTAGAGTGATTGGAAATAGTTATTTAGCACGGCAAAGGTCTGACAGAATGGTTAAGGGGCGGTGAAGGGCGGGTGAAGAAGGGATGAAGGAGCAAAGTGACCACCGAACGGACGCTTTTTCTGTTTATAGGAAGGACAGCAAAATGGGTGGTAGACACGGAGGGCTCGGGGCAGCTGGATGGACGAAGCCTTTAGATAGAAGGAGGAGATGTCAGCCTGTGGAAGGGGAGGGCAGACCGCGTCGGGGACCCCCTGACAGCTCGAGCTTCCGTCCCCGATGGGGGCCGCTACGTTCCTCCCCAGGAACTGCCAACCGACTGACGTTTTTGTCACGCTGGCTGACAAACTGGCAGGAAAAGGGTGATTTCAAAAATATTTTGTGCCAAAACGACCTTTTTACCCCGTTTGGCACGCTCTTGCCTTATAAGAGGGTGCATCACGGAAACGCAGACGCTTGGCAGTGTGCGGGTGACGCGAAGCACCGTCGTCCCGGGTCGCTTGCTTACGGGCAGCGAGGACGAGATACTCATTCTAAGCAATCAAATAAACAACTCATAAATTCATACGCATCATGAACATTAAACCGTTAGCAGACCGCGTGCTGATTAAGCCCGCTCCCGCAGAAGAGAAAACAGCTGGTGGCATCATTATTCCTGACACCGCTAAGGAGAAACCCCTTCAGGGTGAAGTTGTAGCTACTGGCGAGGGTACCAAAGACGAAACGATGGTACTTAAGGCTGGCGACGTTGTGCTCTACGGAAAGTACGCTGGTACTGAAGTGGAATACGAAGGCGAAAAATATCTCATCATGCGCCAAAGCGACGTGCTCGCTGTTTTGGCATAATTCAAACTGTCTAACATCCCTATAAATAGAAATCATCATGGCTAAAGAAATTATATACGACGTAGATGCTCGCGAACGTCTTCGCGAAGGTGCTGACGCATTGGCTAATGCGGTAAAGGTAACGCTCGGTCCGAAGGGTCGCAACGTTGTTATCGATAAGAAGTTTGGTGCGCCCCGTATCACGAAGGACGGTGTGAGCGTAGCCAAGGAAATCGAACTGGAAGACGCTTTCCAGAACGCTGGTGCACAGCTCGTGAAGAGTGTTGCTTCGAAGACGGGCGACGATGCCGGTGACGGTACGACGACGGCTACCGTCTTGACGCAGGCTATCTTGACGGAAGGCATGAAGAACGTGGCTGCGGGTGCTAATCCGCTCGACGTGAAGCGTGGTATCGACAAGGCTGTGGCTAAGGTCGTAGAAAGCATCAAGGCGCAGAGCGAGCAGGTAGGCGAAAGCTATGACAAGATTGAGCAGGTGGCTACCATTTCTGCAAACAACGATCCCGAAATCGGTAAGCTCATTGCTGACGGTATGCGTGCCGTAAGCGTGAACGGTGTGATTACGATCGAGGACGCTAAGGGCCGTGACACCGTGTTGAAGACGGTAGAAGGTATGCAGTTTGACCGTGGTTACCTCTCGGCTTACTTCGTGACGGACACGGAGAAGATGCAGTGCGTGATGGAGAATCCTTACATCTTGATTTACGACAAGAAGATCTCTAACATCAAGGATTTCCTCCCCATCCTCGAACCTGCTGTGCAGAGCGGTCGTCCTTTGTTGGTCATCGCTGAGGATGTAGACAGCGAAGCACTCACGACACTTGTTGTAAACCGTCTCCGTACGCAACTGAAGATTTGCGCTGTCAAGGCTCCGGGCTTCGGTGATCGCCGCAAGGCTATGCTCGAGGACATCGCTGTGTTGACGGGTGGCGTAGTGATTAGCGAAGAGAAGGGCTTGAAGCTCGAACAGGCTACGCTCGAAATGTTGGGTTCTGCTGAGAAGGTGACTATCTCGAAGGAGAACACGACCATCGTAAACGGTATGGGCCATAAGGACTGCATCCAGGAACGTATCGCTCAGATTAAGAACGAGATGGCTAACTCTACCAGCTCTTACGATAAGGAGAAACTCCAGGAACGTCTGGCTAAGCTCTCAGGCGGTGTATGCGTACTCGAAGTTGGTGCAGCAAGCGAAACGGAACAGAAGGAAAAGAAGGACCGTTGCGACGATGCACTCTGCGCTACGCGTGCAGCTATCGAGGAAGGCATCGTGACGGGTGGTGGTGTAGCTTACATCCGCGCTCAGCAGGCACTCGAAGGCATGACGGGTGACAATGCAGACGAAACGACGGGTATCGCTATCATTCGTCGCGCTATCGAAGAACCGCTCCGCCAGATCTGCCGCAATGCCGGTGTGGAAGGTGCAGTCATCGTGAACAAGGTGCGCGAAGGTGAAGGCAACTATGGTTACAACGCGAAGACGGAAGTATTTGGTGACCTCCGTGCAGTTGGTGTCGTAGACCCCGCGAAGGTAACGCGTGTAGCCCTTGAGAATGCTGCTTCTGTTGCAGGTATGTTCCTTACGACGGAATGTGTAATCTGCGACAAGAAGGAAGATAAGCCCGAACTCCCGATGGGTAACCCGGGTATGGGCGGCATGATGTAATCGGCTGTTTCAATTGATAACATAAAGAAAGCGTAGCAAGCATTGAAGCTTGCTACGCTTTCTTGCGTTTGGGAATGGGCTGTCTTATGTTTGAAGAGGAATGGAGGCGGATGGAATCGCGTTGGGCACAATGCGGGGGCACAACGTGAGCGGCGTTAAGCTTGTGTGGATTCTTCTTCCACCTTTCGCATCACGTCCTCAATGACCAGTCCGGCGAGAGTAAAACCGAAGATGCCCGTGATGTGGGAGAGGCTGCCGTTGATGCGTGCCTTGGTGCCAGGGTCTTCGGACGTTTCGCCTCGGTTTTCAAGCAATTCGTCGCTGAACACACATTTGAATTTGCGGCTCGGAAGTTCCTTGCGTTGCTTGAAGCGACGACGCAGGGCGGCGGCAAGGGGACAACCCTTGACCTTCCAGAATTCGGCTACGCTGATGCGTGTCGGGTCTAACTTCAGGGCTGCTCCCATCGAAGCGAAAAGGCGTGGGCGACGGGCCCGACAGGCTTCGAGGATGAGGTGGGCTTTGTCTTGCAGCGAGTCGATGGCATCGATGACGTAGTCATATTCCCCGAGGGCAAACGAAGAGGCTGTTTCGGCCGTATAGCTCTGCTGTAAAGCGGTTATCTCAGCTTCGGGATTGATGGCAAGCAGGCGGTCGCGGAGCACTTGGACTTTGACCTGGCCAAGCGTTTGTGAGGTGGCCATCAGCTGACGGTTGACATTGGAGGGAGCTACGCAGTCGGGGTCGACGATGGTCAAGTGGCAGATGCCGGTGCGTACGAGACTCTCGGCGCACCAACTGCCTACACCGCCCACTCCAAAGAGTATGACGCGTTGCTGACCCAAACGGTGAACAGCCTCTTCGCCCAACAGGCGGGCGGTACGATTATTGAGCAGGTCGGTTGTCATACGCGCGGAGTTTGAAGGAGTTGGGCAAAGGCTTGCATGGAGGGGAAAAGCGTGTTGGCTCCTTCATCAAGCAGGGCACTTTCGGGAAGTGGACCGGTATTGACCGCAATGGTATAAATCTGTGCAGCTACGGCGGCACGTACGCCGAGCGGTGCATTCTCTACGACGACGGCTTCCCAGGGCTTCAAACCGACCTTTTCCAACCCCATGAGATAGGGTTCGGGATGAGGCTTGCCGTGTTTCACGTCTTTGCTAGAAACGATGAGTTCGGGTGTGAAGAAGCCCGGATAGTTGTGCTCTAAGCGGTCGAGCAGGGATTTTTGTCCGCTACCAGTTACGACGACGATGGTGAGGCCTGCGGCACGCACATTTTCCAAAACTTCTTGGGCACCGGGCATTTTGGGAGCTTCGGGACATTGATTGAAGAGGCGGCACTTCTCTGCGTAGATTTGTTCAATCTCCTGCGGTGTGGCTTAGCGTCCCCAATGGCGGCGGGCCAGAATATTGATGGTCGATTCGCCGGTTCGTCCTTCGTGCATATAAGCCTCTTCGGGCGTCATGGTCAGTCCGAACTCGGTACAAACGGTCGCCCAGGAGTTGGCATGATTGGGCATCGAGTCGAACAGTACGCCATCCATATCGAACAGTACGGCTTTAGGCGTAAACTCCGTGAAACCATGCTTCTTCAAATACAGTTCAACAGATTTCATAAAGTGAGAAGGAAAATAAAAAGGGCAGAAGAGGCCGCTGAGTGGATTCCCAAATAGGAAACGAGCGACTTCTTCTGCCTCGTGAGAAAGAGATAAGGATTAGAGACGAGCCTTGATGGCTTCACTTTCTGCTTCGTAGCCGGGCTTACCGAGGAGCGCAAACATGTTCTTCTTGTAAGCTTCGACACCGGGCTGATCGAAGGGATTGACCTTCAGCAACAGGCCGCTGATACCGCAAGCAATTTCGAAGAAGTAGAGCAGGCTACCGATATTGAAGGCATCGAGCTTGTCGATCGTCACATGCAGATTGGGCACACCGCCGTCCATGTGAGCGAGGCAGGTACCGAGTTCGGCCATCTTGTTGACTTCGTCGACACGCTTGCCTGCGAGGAAGTTAAGACCGTCGAGGTTTTGAGAATCGGCAGGAACCACTACAGAATGGTTGGGCTGCTTCACAGAAATGACTGTTTCGAAGATGGTACGTTCGCCATCCTGAATCCACTGACCCATAGAGTGG
>OFRY01001408.1_pt1 | contig 10492 bp, 10 predicted proteins | sample 1543171 | NCBI WGS metagenome assembly OFRY01 (sample SAMN04209240, study PRJEB22552) | human gut metagenome | biome: gut; material: feces | host: Homo sapiens | place: USA: Oklahoma | reverse complement strand
AGGACGGAATGTGCATGTTGTAAACCGTGTCACCGGGCTTTACCGTGTAACCGCCGACCGTCACGGGCGTGTCGCCGGAGAAGTGTACGGCCTCATACTGCAAACGGCCCAGCTTAAAGCGGTGCATCGTGTAGAACCACGGGTACCAGCTTGCGACGAATGTGCCCCAAATGCCGTATACGTCGTGGCATTCGATGAGCTTGAATTTCAGGTCGGCGATGGTGTCCCAGAACAGCTCGTCCGTCAGGCCCGCCGCTCTGTAATTTTCGCGCAGACGTTCGCTTGCAAGCGCAAGGAACAGGAAATCCACCACGTGGCGGTGCAGCCCTGTCCGCTCCGAAAGCGCGTCCATGTGCGGCACAATGGGCTTCCATTCCGCGCCGTATGCGCCGTCAATGCCGTAATCTTTAAAGAGCAGCGTCTCGGCAGAGACCAGCTCGTCAATCGCGCCGGGCGTCGTCACGAGCGTCTCGCAGTTCTCGCGCAGAGAAGCGCGGCTCGCTTCCGGCAGATCAAGGTTTTCAATAAAGCAATTTAAATAATCGAGTGTGTACATACAGATCCTCCCAAAGTAGCGTTTTTCCATAGAAACGCGTTTATTTCATTCTATCATTTGTATATGCGCGGCGCAATGGACTTTTTGCACAGCAGAACACACCTGTTTTTGTAGGAACGGTGCACAACACCTGTTTTTGCACGGTTTTCTCCGCTAACGCTCAAAATACAATCACCTTTTTATCACATTTTGTAAGTAAAATTTAAGAAACAAAACAAAAAGGAGGGAGAAAGCCATGGCGGACTATACCGGCATATTTGAGCGCGTAGAGCAAAAATATCTGCTCGATTCCTTACAGTTTGAGGCGCTCTGGGCGGTTTTGGAGCCGTATATGCGCCCCGATGAATACGGGCGCTCCACCATATGCAACATTTACTTTGACACCCCGAATTATTTGCTGGCGCGACTTTCGGGCGAAAAGCCCGTCTATAAAGAAAAGTTGCGTTTGCGCACCTACGGCGTGCCGAAAGCAGAAAGCCCGTCGTTTGTGGAGCTGAAGAAAAAATATCAGGGCATTGTCTACAAGCGCCGCATCGTGATGCCCTACGGCGAAGCGTATGATTGGCTCGTAAACGGCAAAGCGCCGAAAGAGAACAGCCAGATTGCAAAAGAGATTGCATGGTCACTGCGCTATTACGGCGATTTAAAGTCCGCCATGGCGCTGTGCTACGACCGTGTGGCACTTTACAGCCGCGAAGACAGCGGCCTGCGCATCACATTCGATACCAACATACGCTTTAGAGAAGAAAATACCGACCTGCGTCAGGGGGACGACGGGCGACTGCTGTTAGAGCCCGGCGAAACGCTGATGGAAATCAAAGCCGGCGGCGGTCTCCCCACATGGCTCACCGATATGCTGAGCCGCTTTAGAATTTACCCCGCGTCGTTTTCCAAATACGCCAGCGCCTATAACACCCACGGCACGCACATCGTGCATGCATCCTAAATAATTCATTCGATTTCAGAAAGGATATTCCCATGGAAACCGTGTTTGCAAGCTTCACCTCGTCCGGCATCACCGTATCTTCGTTTTTGATTTGCTCTCTCGTCGCGCTGCTTTGCGGCGCACTCATCGCGTTTACGTATACGCGCCGCACGCGCTTTACGCAAAGCCTTGTGCTCGCTGTCATTTTGCTGCCGTTTGCCGTGCAGACCGTCATTATGCTCGTCAACGGTAACGTCGGCACGGGCGTCGCGGTCGCCGGCGCGTTCGGCCTTGTCCGTTTCCGCTCCGCACCCGGTAACGCCAAAGACATCTCCGTCATCTTCGTTGCCATGGCCGTGGGTCTCGCCTGCGGCAGCGGCTATATCGCGCTCTCCGTGCTCTTCACGGTCATTGCGTGCGCCGTGCTGTATTTGCTCGTCTTCTTCCATATCGGTGCAGACCGTAGCGGCGAAAAAGAGCTCAGCATCACCATCCCTGAATCGCTCGATTACACCGAGGTGTTCGACGATATTTTCAAAGAATACACCACCCACGCAGAGCTTACGGAAGTCAAGACCGCAAGCCTCGGTAGCCTCTATAAACTGCACTATCGCGTGCGCCTTGCGGACGACCGCAACGAAAAAGAATTTCTCGATGCGCTTCGCTGCCGCAACGGCAATCTCGAAGTGCGCTGCGGCCAGCCGCATACTCCCGTGGAACAGCTGTAAAGAAAGGAGCCTTCCTTTATGAAACCGAATCGTTTATCCACGAAAAAACACACCCTGTGCTTTGCTGTCATTCTCTCCGCACTGATTTTAGCGGGTTGCGCCTCCACACAGTCGACCACATCGTCTACGTCCGCATCTTCCGCTTCCTCTACCGTGAGCACGGTCAGCACCTCTGAGGAAAGCGGTGCAGACGAGACCGATTCTACCGGCGGCGCGATGAACGGCACCATCGGCTCCGTCATCGAAGCAAATCTTTCCTTCAAAAATAAGGATTTCTACATCGATTACAGTACGGAAGACACCGTGAAGATCGACCTTTCCGCGCCAAAGGAAGCAGACGGCGTTAAGGTTTCCGGCAGCACGGTCACCATTACGGAAGCGGGCACGTATGTCCTCAGCGGCACGCTCACGGACGGCCAGGTCATCATTGATGCCGGCGACGAGGATGATGTGCGCCTTGTGCTCGAAAACGCGAGCATCACCTGCACAACGACCGCGCCTATCTACGCGAAAAACGCAGATAAAGTCATTATCAGCCTGCCCGAAAACACCGAAAGCACCGTGACCGATACCGTCACCGGCACGGACGGCAACGATGCGCTTACCGCCGCGATTTTCGCCAAATGCGACCTTTCCGTTAACGGCACGGGCACGCTGAACGTCAACGCCAACGCAAATGACGGCATCACGAGCGAAGATAAATTGAAAATCACCGGCGGCGTTTTGAATATCACTTCGGCAGACGACGGCCTCGTCGGCAAAGACGCTGTGCTCATTAAGGACGGCACCGTCCATATCACGGCTTCCGGCAGCGGTATCAAGTCCACCAAATCCGAGGTCGATAAAGGCTATGTCTATATCGGCGGGGGCACTGTGAACATCACCGCCGAGCAGGACGGCATTCAGGCGGAGACCAGTGTTCTCATTTCCGCGGGCGAAGTAAAGGTCACCGCAGGCGGCGGCAGCGCGAATGGAGAGCAAAAAACGGGCAATGCTATGTTTGGCGGCGCACAGAGTACAACGACGGACGAAACCCTGTCTACAAAGGGCATCAAGGCCGAAGCCGCGCTCGACATCACCGGCGGCACCGTCACGGTCGATTCCGCAGACGACAGCTTGCACAGCAACGATTCGATGACCGTTTCAGGCGGCGGTATCACCGTAAAGTCCGGCGACGACGGCCTGCACGCAGATAACACCCTTACGATCGAGGACGGCACCATCGTGATGGAAGAGTCCTGCGAGGGCCTTGAAGCCATCGACCTCACCATCAACGGCGGTACGATCGATGTCACCGCAAGCGACGACGGTCTGAATGCTGCAGGCAGCTCCGTTGACGGCGGCTTTGGCACCGCGGGTGCAGATACGCTCACCGTCAACGGCGGCACGCTCACCGTAAACGCCTCCGGCGACGGGCTCGATTCCAACGGTGCGCTTACGATTAACGGCGGTAAGGTGTACGTCAGCGGTCCCACCAGTGACGGTAACGGCACATTTGACTGCGACGGTGTGTTTACCATCAACGGCGGCGTTGTGCTCGGCACAGGCAGCTCCGGCATGCTGAAGACCCCCACAACGGATTCCAAACAGAACACGATCAGCGTCAGCTGCACCGGCAGCGCGGGTGACACCGTAGAAGTGAAGGGCGCGGACGACAACACGCTCGTTTCCGCCGTGGCTCCGAAGAGCTTTACGAATGTCACGTTCAGCACGCCGGACATCACCGAGGGCGAAACGTATACAGTCTATGTAAACGGTACAGAAGCCGCGAGCGAGACCTGCTCCGGCGTTGTCAGCGGCGCTACGGGTATGGGCAGCTTTGGCGGCGGCCCCGGCAATATGGGTGGTCGGACTCCAAACGGCGGTATGGGCGGCCAAATGCCGAACGGCAACAGCGATGGCATAACCCCGCCGAACGGTAACGGCGGCACGCCTCCGCAGATGCCGGGCAATACCTCCGATACCTGATTTTCTCTTGTTTTCCTGTGCGTCAAAATATGAACTTTTCGTAACAATTTCGGCTTTTTCGCAAAAACCCGCACACCTTTTGTCAGGGTGAAAAGGAACCTGTCAATTTCCGTCGAAAATGCGCGAACGATTCTATTTGAACTTTCAAGACCCCCTTGCTATAATGGCATTACTGACAGATTTACCACCCATCCGACAGCCTCCGCTCTAAAAGTACAGCGGGGCTGCCGGGCCGGATCAGGAAGGATGAAAGATTTTGAGTGAACAGGAATTGATGCTGCGCGTAGCAGCAAAACACGGCGTAGACGGTGAAACGGTCCGCGAGGAGATTGGCAAAGCCCTTCGAACGGCGAAGAATTCTTCAAATGCCGCAGCCCGCGCGTTTTGGAGCGCCATCCCCGAAGATGCCAGCGACAAAGAGATCGTGCAGTGCATCGCCGCCCTCTTGTTGGGTAGCGCCGTGGAGGAGCAAAACTGAACAGCATTATCCGTAAACTCAAAAAACACGGTGCAGCCGAAATGAAGCTGCACCGTGTTTTTGTTGTTTTGCAAAATCACAGAAATAAAGGTCGCGCTTTTGGCTCGGCTTAAAACGACCGGTTCGTGCCTTGTCACGATATCCTCTATCTTTTTCTCGGTCTCCTGTCCGCGAATGGCGAAGTAAGAGTTTACTTTATCACTCTTGCCCTTACAACCGGCGAAAGTGCCGCAAGCTTTTCGCGCACGTCTTCCGTCACGTCGCCCGTAACGTCCAAAATGGTGTATGCCCAGTCGCCACGCGATTTCGAGAGCATGTTCTCAATGTTGATGCCCGCTTCACCGCACACCTGTGTGAACGAACCGATGGTATTTGGAATGTTTCTGTGCGCAAGGCAAATGCGTGTGTCCGCACCGCGTGCCATGGAAATATTCGGGAAGTTGACGGCATTTTGGATGTTGCCGTTTTCAATGTAATCCTTCAGCTCCTCTGCGGCCATCACAGCGCAGTTATCCTCGCTTTCCGGCGTGGAAGCGCCAAGATGCGGGATCGCGATGACGTTTTCGACCCCGAGCAACGCGTCATCCGGGAAGTCCGTCGCATACGCGGCAACGGTGCCGTCTGCAAGCGCCGTCAACATCGCGTCGGTATCGACGAGCGCCCCGCGCGAGAAGTTTAAGACACGCACACCTTTTTTCACTTTTTTCAAAGCGTCCGCGCCTATGAGTCCGCGTGTCGAGTCATTTAGCGGTACATGTATTGTAATGTAATCGCACTTTTCAAAAATCTCATCCACGGAAGCGGCCTTCACAATGTCGCTCGAAAGGTTCCATGCAGCGTCCACGGAAAGGAACGGGTCGAAGCCGTATACCTGCATGCCGAGCGTCTGTGCGGCGTTCGCAACGAGCACGCCGATCGCGCCAAGACCAATCACGCCCAGCTTTTTGCCGAGAATTTCCGGCCCCGCAAACGCGGATTTTCCTTTTTCCACCTGCTTCGAAATGTCTGCCGTGCCTTTTAGTGTCTGCGCCCATTCAATCGCCGGGACAATTTTTCTCGACGTCAAAAGCAGTGCCGCCAGCACCAGCTCCTTCACGGCGTTGGCGTTTGCGCCGGGTGTGTTGAACACCACGATGCCGGCTTCCGCGCACTTTTCCACGGGAATGTTGTTCACGCCCGCGCCTGCCCTCGCGATTGCAAGCAGGCTATTGGGCAATTCCATGTCGTGCATGGCGGCGGAGCGCACTAAAATGCCCTCCGGGTTCTCAATTTCGGCAGCGTATGTATAGTTTTCGCCCAAACGGTCGGTGCCGAGCGGGCTGATCTTATTGAGGCAAAGTATGTTGTGCATCAGGCATTCTCCTTTTCAAAGTTCTCCATAAACTGAACAAGCTTCTCCACGCCCTCGCGCGGCATCGCGTTATAGATAGACGCGCGCATGCCGCCCACGCTGCGGTGGCCCTTCAGATTCACAAAGCCCGCAGCGGCAGCTTCCTGCACGAATTTTGCGTCTAAATCCTTGTCGCCCGTTACAAATGTCACGTTCATAATGGAACGGCTTTCTTTTTCGGCGCAGCCCTTAAAAAGCTTTGAGCGGTCGAGAAAATCATAGAGCAGCGCGGCTTTTTTCACGTTGCGCTTTTCCATCGCCTTCAGCCCGCCTACTTCGTTTTTCAGCCATTCCAAAACGAGCTTACACATGTAAATGGAGTAACACGGCGGCGTGTTGTACATGCTGTCGCTTTCCGCGTGCGTCTTATACATGAACATCGTCGGCGTTTTTTCCTGCGGCTCGCCGATGAGATCCTCGCGGATGATGACAATGGTCAGGCCTGCCGGGGCTACATTTTTCTGCGCGCCCGCATACAAAACGCCAAATCTCGAAACATCGATCGGGCGGCTTAAAATGCAGGAGGAAATGTCCGCCACAAGCGGCACGTCACCCGTCTCCGGCAGCGCATGGAACACCGTGCCGTAGATCGTGTTGTTCATGCAGATATGGAAGTAGTCCGCGTCCGGGCGGAACTCCTTCGGGTCAAGGTCGGGAATACGGCTGAAATTCTGCTCTTTCGAGGATGCCACCACTTTGCAATCGCCAAAGCGCGCGGCTTCCTTATACGCTTTTGTGGAGAACTGGCCGGAGAGTACATAGTCGGCCTTGCGATTTTTCGTCATCAAATTCAGCGGCACCATCGCAAACTGCGAGGATGCGCCGCCCTGCAAAAAGAGCACCTTGTAGTTATCCGGGATCTCCATCACCTCGCGCAGAAGGCTTTCCGCACCCTTGATGATCGCGTCATAGATCTTAGATCGGTGTGACATCTCCATCACGGACTGGCCTGATCCTTCATAGTCGAGCATTTCGGCAGCGGCTCTCAGAAGAACGCTTTCCGGCAGCATAGAGGGGCCGGCAGAGAAGTTGTACACACGGTTCATAGTAAGATCTTCCTTTCTTTGGCGCGTTAAATCGCACCGGATAATAAAATAGATTTGCCTTGCTTTACCGTAGTTTCTTATAGCACCATGGTAAAGTTTTCCCTATTATACATACAGCAAAACGCAAATGTCAAGTATAAATTTGTTTTTGGAATAAAAACAGGTGTATCTAATCGGTGGACAAATATCGAATGCTGCATTTCGTTCGTGCCCCATGCACAAATACAAATAAATTGTCCACCTTCTGCTGACAAGTCTGCATTTTTCGGCCGCAAGGCAAAAAATGCGGCAAAAAAACACTTAAAAAACTATCTAAAAGTACAGAACATTTTCCATAACGGATTGATTTTTTGGAAATCTTTTTGTATAATAACAGAAACAAGGACACTTTAGGCTCAAAAAGAGCAAACAGACCCGTGTCCGAACTCGGCGAAAGGGTGAAGCTTTCATGAAGGTACAGAATATTGTCAACATTTTAAAGGCGGAAATACTGGCGGAGGGCGACCTTCAGGAAGAGGTCAAAACCGCATGCGGCAGCGATATGATGAGCGACGTGCTGGCGTTCGTCAAGGATCAGTCCGTGCTGCTCACGGGCCTTGTCAATCCGCAGGTGGTACGCACGGCGGAAATGATGGATATGCACTGCATCATCTTTGTGCGCGGCAAGCGCCCGGATGAGACCGTGTTGTCGCTCGCACGGCAAAAGGACATCACCATCCTCGCAACGCCGTACAGAATGTTCACGGCGTGCGGCCTCCTATACGAAAACGGATTAGAAGGCGGGTGTGACGTATCATGAGTATGCTGCAACTTCGGTATACAGTCCCCGGCGATGATTTTACCCGCGCGGGCGAAGCTTCGGGCGATGTAAAGCATAAATTAAAGAAGCTCGGCTATAACCCATCTGCCATTCGCCGCGTTTCCATCGCCATGTACGAGGGTGAAATCAACATGGTCATCCATGCAGGCGGCGGCGAAGCTAATGTGGACGTGGACCCGGATAAGGTTGTCATCGTGCTCACCGACCACGGTCCCGGCATCGCAGACGTGGAAAAAGCCATGCAGGAGGGCTGGTCCACCGCGCCGGATAACGTGCGGTCGCTTGGTTTTGGCGCCGGCATGGGCCTGCCGAACATGAAGAAGTATTCCGACGAAATGACGATTGATTCGGTCGTGGGGCAGGGCACCACGCTCAAAATGGTCGTTTACGCGCAGAGCGAAAAATCGTAGGCTCTGCATAGGATAATGGAGGAGGCGCGTTAGATTGGGTATTTTTTTCCACTCGGTCACGCTCGATGAAAGCAAGTGCGTAGGCTGCACAAACTGCATCAAGCGCTGCCCAACGGAAGCCATTCGCGTGCGCAGCGGCAAAGCGGTCATCATGAGCGAGCGCTGTATCGATTGCGGAGAGTGCATCCGCATCTGCCCGCACCACGCAAAGCGTGCAAAGCATGACCACCTTTCCATGCTGGAAAAGTTTACATATAAAATCGCGCTGCCCGCACCGTCTCTTTATGGGCAGTTTAATAATTTGGACGATCAGGATTATGTTTTATCCGGCCTTAAAAAGCTTGGATTCGATGACGTCATGGAGGTCTCCGGCGCGGCAGAGCTTGTCAGCGAGGCTACCCGCCGTCTGATGGATGCCGGCACCTTGCAGCGCCCCGTCATCAGCTCGGCTTGCCCGGCTGTCGTGCGTTTAATCCGCGTCCGCTTCCCGGATCTCTGCGACCACGTTCTGCCGCTTTTGTCACCCATGGAGACTGCGGCAAGGATTGCAAAGCAGCAGGCCATGCAGAAAACGGGCCTGCCGAAAGAGCAGATCGGCTGCTTTTTCATCACGCCGTGTCCCGCAAAGGTTACGGATATTCGCATGCCCATCGGCATCGAAAAGTCGGAGGTAGACGGCGCCATCGCCATCAGCGAAATTTTCCCGCAGCTTTCAAGCCGCATGGATAAGCTCACGCCAAAAGATCTCGAATCGCTCTCAAATTCCGGTATTATCGGTGTCAGCTGGGCGACCTCCGGCGGCGAATCTTCGGCGCTGTTAAAAGAAAAATATCTCGCGGCGGACGGCATCGAAAACGTCATCCGCGTTTTAGAGGAGATTGAAGACGAACGCATCGGCGAGCTGGATTTCATCGAGCTCAACGCCTGCTCCGGCGGCTGCGTCGGCGGCGTGCTATGCGTCGAAAATCCGTATGTCGCCATTGCAAGATTGCAAAGATTGCGCAAATATCTGCCCGTCTCGCAGAATCACTTGGAGAAAAACAAAACCGTCCCGGAGGAAATGAACTGGGGCAGCGGGCTGGAGTTTTCCAATGTTTTAACGCTTTCGGAGGATATTTCCCGCGCCATGGAAATGATGATGGAGATCGACAAGGTAGAAGCGGAGCTGCCGGGGCTCGATTGCGGCGCGTGCGGCGCACCGAGCTGCCGCGCCTTTGCGGAGGACACCGTGCGCGGAAGCTGCCGCAAGGAAGACTGCGTGTTTATCCTGCGCAAGGAGATCCGCCGTTTTGCGGATTCGCTTTCAAATTTAGACCTTGACGGCGGCAAACGCACAAGTGATGACGAATAGGGGGAAGTAAAATGCAGATAAGGGAAATGGCCGAAGCACTCGGCTGGAAGCTTTTGACCGAAAAAACAGATACAACGCGCGAAGTAAAGGGCTGCTACTGCGGCGATCTTTTAAGCTGGGTCATGGGCAGAGCCAAAGCGGACGACGCGTGGCTTACCGTCATGGGCAACGTCAACGCCATCGCGGTCGCATCGCTTGCCGATACCGCAGGCATCGTCCTTGTGGAAGATGCCGTTTTGGATGCAGATGCCAAAGCGCGTGCCGAGCAGCAGGAAATCGCCGTGTACGGCACATCCCTGCCTGCTTTTGAAACCGCGCTCAAAATCGCTTCATTACTGGGGTGAATGTATGAACAGCTATCGGTACGACCTGCACCTGCACTCGTGCCTTTCTCCGTGCGGCGATACGGACATGACGCCGAACAACCTCGTCAATATGGCGGCGCTGCTCGGCTGCGACATCATCGCGCTTACGGATCACAATACCTGCCGCAATACGCCCGCCGCTGTAAAGGTGGGGCAGGCCACGGACGTGCTCGTCATTCCCGGCATGGAACTCTGCACCGCCGAAGAAGCACACGTCGTCTGCCTGTTTGAAACGGTCGAGGACGCACTCGCGTTCGATAAATACGTCTGTGCGCACATTCCAAAGGTGCCGAACCGCCCGGAAATTTTCGGCGAGCAGTGGATCTTAAATGAGGACGACGAGAAGATCGGCGAAATTTCCGAGCTTCTCATTACCGCAACAGACATCGGCATCAACGACGTGCAGGCGCTCGTGAAAAAGTTTAACGGCGTGGCGTTTCCCGCGCATGTCGATA
>OFRY01001404.1_pt1 | contig 10532 bp, 10 predicted proteins | sample 1543171 | NCBI WGS metagenome assembly OFRY01 (sample SAMN04209240, study PRJEB22552) | human gut metagenome | biome: gut; material: feces | host: Homo sapiens | place: USA: Oklahoma | reverse complement strand
AACCTGTGTTTTGATTTTTTTTCTGTGTGTGTGAGCTTTGCCGGCTTTTGTTATTTCGGTAATGTTCACATTATTAGTTTTTTCTTTATTAATAGTCATGTAAACCTCTTCTGTATAAATGTATAAAATAGAATCCTATTTGTATTGCTTTTTGTTTATGTTAATTATAACATAAGAAAATAATAAAAGTTGCGTTTATGGAAAATAGACAAAAAATTACAAAAAAATGTAAAAATATGTAAAAAAATCACAAGTTTAAGTAAAAATATTCTATTCAGAAACACACAAAAAACAAATATAATGTAATCATCAAACAGAGCGAAGGAGGAATATTTTATGAGAAAGAAGAAATTGTTAAGCTTGTTACTTGTTGGAACAATGGTAGCAGGACTTATAACAGGATGTGGTTCTTCAAGCAAGGACACATCAAAGAGTGATTCAGGAAAATCAAAGGACGGAAAGGTAGTACTTAACGTAATTAACTATCATGTAGGTACAGATTACGCAGCAGATTACTACAAATACTTATTTGATGCATTTAAGAAAACAGATGAAGGAAAGAACGTTGAATTTAATTTTGAAGAAATTCCTACAACAGATGCATTTAACCAGAAGATTAAATTATTAATTTCAAGTGGTGATTTACCAGACATCGTTTTAAATGGTGGAAACAACATTACAGCATTAGCTGCTAAGTCAGGTAAGGTTCAGGACTTAACACAGTATCTTGAAGATGACAAAAAATGGAAAGCAATGTTTAGTGATACAGACCTTGAGTTTAACTCATACAAAGGTAAGGTTTATGGAATTCCAGTATCAAAAGAAATTTCATACATTTACTATAACAAAGACTTATTTAAGAAAGCAGGAATTGAAGCTCCTAAAACAGGATATGCAACATGGGATGAATTCTTTGCAGCATGTGATAAGTTGAAAGCAAAAGGAATTACACCTGTAAGTATGGACAGCGCAGACCTTGGCTGGTTATCAAATCTTTGGTACAGCGGTTTAATTGGTACAGCAGGAAAAGAAGGAAACGACTTTATGAACAAGCAGTACCCAACAGACTACAATACATCAGTTGTTGAAGATGCAACAGCAACACTTCAGAAAATGCTTCAGAAGTATACAACATCAGATGCACTTGGCGGAAAATATGACACAATGGCTACACACTTCTTTAACGGAGAAGTTGCAATGCTTCCAAATGGACCTTGGATGATTCCTGATTTCAAGAGCACAGACAAAGCTCCTGAAGGTTTCTATGACAAAGTTGGTATTATGCTTCTTCCAGGTTCAGGTATGGAAAGTGTTCCAACACCTGGTGACATGGTAGGTGCAAAGGATCCTGATAAGATTAAAGCAGCAGTAGCATTCTTAAAATTCGAAACATCTGCTGAAAATCAGATTAAAGCATTAGAAATGGCAGGATTGCAGCCAGTATCAAGCAACATTGAAGTACCACAGTCTCTTAAAGATTCAGATCCATTAATGGCAGACGTATTAGAGATTCAGTCAAAAGCTAAGTACACATACGGTCAGAACCAAGCTTACTGGTATCAGAATGTTATTGATGTATTCTCAAATCAGTTGCCTGAATTAGCTTATGGAAACATTACACCAAAAGAATTCTGTAAGAAATTATCAGACGCAGCTAAGAAAAATTAAAGTAAATTAAGGTTGATGACTGTCTCATATAAATAATCACAAAGAAAATTATATGGGACAGTCTTTTTTTGTGAAAGGATAGTGAGAAAATGTCTACAAAAAATAAAAAAGGATGGATATTGGCATTTGCATTACCCTGTGTGATTCTATTTTGCATAGTGTATGCAATACCTTTGATAATGGTTATAGTTACATCATTTTGTAATTATTCAGTGGCACAGTCACCGGTATTTCAGGGATTGGATAATTTTAAAACAATTTTTGCAGATCCGGATTTCAAAGTCGCAATTATTAACACATTAAAATGGGTGTTAATACAGTCAACATTACATGTTTCTATTGGTTTTATTATGGCTCTTATTTTAAGAAGAAAACCAAGAGGCTGGAAATTTACAAGAGTAGCTTATGTAATACCTAACATTATACCTACAGCTGCAACAGCAGTAATGTATTCATTATTATTAAATCCTACATTCGGTGTAGTAAAAATGATATACGAGAAATTAGGAATTGACACAACAATGGTAATTAACCTTTTTGGTAATTCAAAATATGCATTCTGGACAGTAACAGCAACATGGGTATTTTATTCAGGATTTAACATGTTAATTTTCTTAGGTGAAATGCAGGCAATAAGCCCTGACATTTACGAAGCAGCACAGGTAGACGGAGCAACACCGGGACAGGCTGACAGATACATAACAATTCCATTAATGAAGAATGCATTTGGAACATGTGTAATTTTAGCTTCAGTTGCAATGGTATCACAGTTTGACATTATTTATATGACAACCAAGGGCGGACCTGGTAACAGTACGTTGAACCTGCCAATGTATTTGTACAAGATAATTACTTTAGAGAACAATTATGGTAAGGCAAATGCAGTTGGTGTTGTACAGATTATATTAGGTTTAGTTTTAGTAATTTTAATTCAGAAACTATTTAACCAGAAAAAAGATTTAGAGGAGGTATAAAGATGGCAGAAAAAGTAAGCGGACCGAAATCATTAAAAAAACAGCCGGCTGCCTTAAGGGTTGTTCTAGGCATATTTAAATATTTATTCCTTCTTCTAATTGTATTTATATCAATTGGACCAATTATATGGGCAGCATTAAGTTCATTTAAAACTTATGCGGAAATCAATGCCTCAGCATTATCATTACCTAAGGCATTCCATTTCTCAAACTATGTAGATGCATTTAAATATGCACCTATTCAGAAATACTTTTTAAACAGTGTAATTGTAGTAGGTGTCAGCGTTCTTGTAACACTTATTGTAGTAGGAATGTGTGCCTATGTTACTGCAAGATACAACTTTAAATTAAAACCTTTGCTTGTACTTATGATTTCAGCATCATTAATGTTACCTGCACAGGCTATATCACAGCCATTATTCTCAATGTTCAAAACATTGGGTATATATGATACAAAACTTGGACTAATTATAGTCTACGCGGCCATGGGAATTCCAATGTCATTCTTCGTAATGACAAGTTATTATAAAACAATTCCTTTAGCACTTGAAGAATCAGCATATATTGACGGAGCATCATTTATACAGTCTTTTACAAAGGTAATTCTTCCTTTAGCAAAACCTGGATTTGCAACAATAGCAATGCTTCAGTTTATTAATACATGGAACGAGTTCTACTTTGCATTAATGCTCACAAGTGGAGACACAGCAAGAACAGTTCCAATTGCATTAAATTATTATTTAGGAACATTTGCAAACAATTATTCAGCACTGTTTGCGGCGGTAGTTATAACAGTATTACCAACAATTATTTTCTTTATTATATTACAGAAACAGGTTATGGAAAGTTTAACAGCAGGAGCTGTTAAGGGCTAAATTTTAGAGAAAATTATGGAGGCTTATAATGGAAAAAAATACATATCCGGTAGAAAGCTGGAAAGTTACAGAGAAAAAATTTTTAAAAGAATGGAATTATAGAAATGAGACAACATTTGCTCTTTCTAATGGATATATCGGTACAAGAGGAACTTTTGATGAAGGTTATCCTTTTACAGTAGATGAAGGTTTAGAGGGAAACTTTATTAATGGTTTCTATGAAAGTGAGAATATAAGATATGGCGAGTGGAATTTTGGATTCCCTAAAAAAAGCCAATCATTACTTAACCTTCCTAATCTAAAAAAGACAACTCTCATATTTGATGATGAACCATTTGATTTATTTACAGGAGAAATCAAAGAATATGAGAGAAGCCTTTTGATGGAGGACGGTGAAGTTATAAGAAATGTTTACTGGAAATCACCTAAAGGCAAAGAAGTAAAAGTAACTTTTAAAAGATTAGTGTCTTTTAGTGATAAGAATTTAATGGGTATACAGATTAAATTTACACCATTAAATTTCAGTGGAAAAGTTAAGATAAATTCATTCTTTGATGGAGCAGTGGAAAATCACACAAGCACTACAAACCCATTAATTGATTATGGCCCTTATGGAAAACATTTAATTCCAAGAGGACTTGATGTTAAGGGTGACACACTTATATATGAAGCAGAAGTGAAAAATAACAAATTTACAATGGCATGTGGAAGTGTTTGTAAGTGTGGTGGAGAAATTACAGATAAAGATATTCAGGAAGAAACTGCTGTTGTTACATATCAATTAGATGTAACAGGGAATGAAGAATATACTTTTGAAAAAATCATAGCTTATTCATCTGACTTAGATATGGATAAAGACAAGTTATATGGCTTTATTCAGGAAAAATTAGAAAAAGGAAATGAATTAGGTTTTGACGGCTTAGAAAAATTACAAAAAGAATACATGCAGGAGTTCTGGAAGAAGGCTGACATTAAGATTGAAGGCGATGATCAGTTACAGCAGGGTATCAGATTTAATTTGTTCCACATTATGCAGTCAGCAGGTCGTGATGGTAGAACAGGTATGGGCGCCAAAGGTTTAAGTGGTGAAGGTTATGAAGGTCACTACTTTTGGGATACAGAAATGTATGTACTACCTGTTTTCATTTACACTGACGCAGAACTTGCAAAACAGTTATTAACTTACAGATATGATACTTTAGATGCGGCAAGAGATAGGGCTAGAATTCTCGGTCACACAAAGGGAGCATTATATCCATGGAGAACAATTAATGGAGAGGAAGCGTCAACATATTTTCCACTTGGTACAGCACAGTATCATATAAACGGTGATATTGCCTATGCTTACAAATTGTATTTTGATATTATAGGAGACTATGACTTCTTAATTGAAAAAGGAGCAGAAGTTTTAATTGAAACAGCAAGAGTATGGGCAGATGTTGGCTGTTTTGCAGAGTGCAAGGATAATAAATATTGCATTTGTGCAGTAACAGGACCTGACGAATATAACGCAATTGTAGATAACAATTTCTACACTAACTTAATTGCCAGAGAAAATTTAAGAAGTGCAGTTTGGGCTTTAAATAAAGTAAAAGAATTAGATAAGGAAGCTTACAACAAGTTAGTTAAGAAGTTAGATTTCAGTGAAGATGAAGTTGAGTATTGGGAAAGAATTATTGAGAATATGTATTTCCCATACGATGAAAAATTGCAGATTTATCCACAGGATGACGGCTTCCTTATGAGAAAGCCATGGGATGAAAGTAAGATACCTGAAGAAAAGAGACATTTGCTTTATGAAAATTATCATCCACTGTTTGTTTACAGACAGAAGATGGCTAAGCAGGCAGATGCAATTCTTGGTATGTTACTTTACAGCAATTACTTTACTAACGAAGAGTTAAAGAGAAATTATGATTTTTATCAGACAGTTACATTGCATCATTCATCTTTATCAACATGTATTTTTGGAATTTTGGCAAGTCAGATTGGATATGATGATGAAGCATATAAATATTTCTCACAGTCTGCAACAATGGACTTAGAGGATATGCATAACAACTTTTATGCAGGTATCCATGCTGCAAACATGGCAGGTACATGGCAGGGCATTGTATTTGGTTTTGCAGGCGTAAGATCAAACAGAGGTTATTTAGAAATTAATCCAAAGATTCCAAATCAGTGGAACTCTTATGAATTTAATATTCAATATAAGGGAAGTGATTTAAGCATAAAGATTACAAAAGAGGATGTAACTTATCAGTTACTTAATGATGTGGAAATCAGTTTTGAAAGTTTAGGTGAAAGCCTGACATTGAAGAAAGGAGAAAAATATGTACAAAAAATATAAAGCCATATTTTTCGATTGGGACGGAACAGCAGTTATGTCAAGACAGGCACCTGTGGAAGAAACAGTTCAGGCAATGAAACCGCTTCTACAGAAAGGCATAAAATTAATCATTGTTAGTGGAACTACATACGATAAGATTGCCGGTGGAGAAATTCATAAGTATTTTACAAAAGAAGAAAATGAAAATCTTTATTTAGGTTTAGGCAGAGGTGCTTTTAATTACCAAATGGTTGATGGTAAGCCGGAAGTTTTTGCAGACTGTATTCCAAAGGATGAAGATTTGCTAAAAATACATGATATATGTTATCAGGTTCACAGATATCTGTTAAAAGAATATGGCTTGAAAACTGATATAGTTTTTTCAAGACCCAATTACTGCAAAATTGATTTAATGGTAGAAGATTTACGTGGTGATCAGTTATTTATGCAGGCAGATGAAATGTCAAAATTAAAAACACTTCTTAGTGACCATGGTTTAAAAAATGGTTTAAGAGATTTAATTGACATTTCAGAAAAAATCGGAAAAGAAAATGGCATGGAAGTGTCAGCTACATGTGATGCAAAATATTTGGAAGTTGGTATTTCATGTAAAAGCGACAATGTTGATACTATTTTTGAAGAAATTTCTAAGGAAGGCATTTGGCCTGAGGATTGTTCATTTTGGGGTGATGAATATGTTGGCATAGAAGAAGGCTTGTATGGAAGTGACAGTTTTATGCTAACAGAAAAAACAAAGAATGGTGATTTCTTTGACGTATCATTACTTGAAGGAACAAGACCTGAAAAGATTCAGGTAGTAGGCGGTAGCGTTGATACATTTATCAATTTCCTAAAAGAGCAGAATCAGTAGTAATCAAGAGTAAAATTGATAAGAACAAAAGATAAAAAGAACTGATAAAAGTCAGAATACATAAGAAAAATAAACAGGAATAAATGAATTGTAACAATGGTTTAATTGTTAGTTATAAAAGGAGCGAAACGATGAAAATTATCATAGCAGATGATTACAAGGACATGAGTAGAAAAGCAGCTAATTATTTGTCAGCACAGGTGATTTTAAAGCCGGGCTCAGTAATTGGTTTGGCAACAGGTGAGACTCCTATTGGAACATATAATCAGCTTGTAAACTGGTACAAAAAAGGTGATATAGATTTTTCTCAGACAAAAACTGTTAATCTGGATGAATACAAGGGCTTAGAGGGAACTCACGAACAAAGCTACAGATTCTTTATGAATGAAAATCTTTTTGACAGAATTAATATTGATAAGAAAAATACATATTTACCAAACGGTATGGCAGAAGACGAAGAAGCTGAATGTGAACGCTACAACGGCATCATTGAAAAGTTAGGTGGCATTGACATGCAATTATTAGGAATTGGCTTAAATGGTCACATAGGTTTTAATGAACCGGGCGAATCATTTGAGAAGATGACACATTGTGTTGAACTTACTCAAAGTACAAAAGATGCAAATCAGAGACTTTTCAAACCGGGAGAAAAAGTGCCTGAAAAGGCATTTACAATGGGAATCAAGTCAATTATGCAGTCAAAGCATATTTTACTTATTGCCAGCGGAGCCAACAAGGCTGAGATTGTTAAGGAAGCTTTCTTTGGACCTGTAACTCCAAAGGTACCGGCATCAATTTTACAGTTACATAATCATGTAACAGTTATTGTAGATAAAGATGCTGCTAAGTATATTCAATAATTTACTTATAGAGAAAATTTGTTTAATCAAACAAATAATAATTACATAAGATAAAATAGCATGAAGTGAAATCTACAAGGAAAGTGTATTTCATAAAGTGAAATTCGCAAAAGAATATTTCAAAAAAGTGTATTTCATAAAAAGGGATTAGCCACTGTTAGTTTGTGTAACAATGGCTAATCCCTTTTAATATGTAATGGAAATTCTTCGAGAATTTCCGTTATTCCAATAAAGACACACTTAGGTGTGAAAATAAATTAGTTGCGATTAAGTACGCATCCAGTGTGAAGAACATCGCAAGGGATGTTTTGTGTTGTAAAAATTAACTTTTAGTAATGATATACTTTTCGTTTGTTAATAAAGAAGAAGGCTGTAAAGCACAATGTTAAAAGTTCTGCAACAGCAACGGCAATCCAAATACCGTTAATTCCAAATAGGATTGGAAGTGTCATTACAACAATAATCTGAAATACCAGTGTTCTTAAGAAAGAAATAGTAGCTGATATTAGACCGTTGTTTAGTGCTGTAAAGAATGAAGAACCATATATATTAAAGCCGTTAACAAGGAATGTAAGGCAATAAATTCTGAAACCGTGAACTGTTAGGGCAAACAAATCCTTGTCATAACCTACAAAAAGTTTAGACAATGGTGATGCTATTGAAAAAGAAAGAATCGTTAAACATACACCACATATGCTAATAAATGACAGACTTTTTTTAAATAGATTTTTTAGCTCAATATGGTTCTTGGCACCGTAATGATAACTTACAATTGGAGCACTACCAATTGAGTAGCCGATAAATATAGCAGCGAATATAAAGTTTACATACATAATAGTTCCGTATGCTGCAATCCCGTCTTCACCTGCAAATTTCATAAGCTGCAAATTGTATAAGGAATTAACAACGGAGCTTGATAAATTAGTCATTAATTCTGATGAACCATTTGTGCACGCTTTAAGCAAAATTCTTCCTGAAAAAACAGGTTTGCCAAGTCTTAGCAAACTTGAGTTTTTTCTTGAAAAATAAATAATAGGAACAAGCCCACCAATAAATTCACCACAAACTGTTGCACAAGCAGCACCGGCAACGCCCATTTGCAAAATGTAAATAAACACAAAATCAAGAATCATGTTAGTAACTCCCGCAGACACGATTACGCACAAGCCAAGCTTTGGCTTAGTAGCAGTTACAAAGAAACTTTGAAATACATTTTAAAGCATAAATGCAGTTAATGAAATAAAAGAAATTCTTCCGTAAATCAAACAGTTGTTAAGCAGGTCACCTGTGGCACCAAGAGCAATGGCGATTGGCTTAACTAAGAAAAATCCTAATATTGAAACAACAATGCCGCCAATTAAAGTTGTATAAACAAGCATTGAAAAGTATTCATTAGCTTTTTTCTTCTGACCTTTACCAAGGGTTGCTGCCACAATGGCACTACCACCTGTACCAATCATAAAGCCCAGCGCAGAAAGTCCCATCATAAGTGGCATAATAAGATTGACAGATGCAAAGGCGGTTTTCCCAACAAAGTTAGATACGAAAAGCCCGTCTACAACACTGTAAATAGATGTAAAAATCATCATAACAATTGATGGTAGTACGAATCTAAATAATTTTTTATAAGTAAAATGATCTGATAATTGTATATTCATGTTTTCTCCTAAATAATAATTTGGTTAAAGCTTAGAGATACTGTCTTTTAAAGCCTGACAGTAGTCGTTAAAAAGTTTCAACATTAAGTTGCATTCATCTTTCTTCATACAGGAAAAAGCTTTATTTTCCATAGCTATGAGAGGAAAGATTTTTTTTCACAAAACTGTCTGCCCTTTGGGGTAAGGTAAATGTGCATTTGTCGTCCCTTACCGCTGGTTAAGGTTAAAAAATCATCTTTTTCCAATCTACGGATAGATGAATTGATTGTCTGTTTTGACATTGAAAGCATAGTGCTTAGGTCTTTTTGCAGGCAACCGTCACCTGTTTCGCAAATAGTATATAAGATTACAAATCCGCTATCAGATAATCCAAGCTTCAAAGCTATGTCATGATAGATGCCATCAAAAGTCTGATAAATTCTGTTAAATGCCATTAAGTTAGGGCTGATATATGCTTTATTAAATTGTTCCATAACAATACTCCTTTGCAATTGTAACTAAATCTTATTAATAAATAAGTTAGGTAAAATAATTTAAAATATTTGCATTTATAAAAATAAATAGGCTTAATAAGTCCGAAAGCATACTTTACACATTCTAGTATGATTTCGGATTTGTGTCAACTATTATGTTTTAGTAAATCACTAATTTTTTCTTGACTAAATATATAAAATAGTATATATTACTTAAATAAATAGTTCATAAAGTGAACTATTTTAAAAAGAAAGAAATAGGAAGTAACAGAAAATGAAAGATAAAAATTGGAAAGACATGATAGAAAAACATGGAGAGCTTAGATTCTTCAGTAGTATGGCAATAAAGAAAGCCCACAAAGGTCAGAGTACATCAGCACAGGAACTGGATATGCTGTTTAGAGTTGCCTTGTCCAAAGAAAAAGTAACACCCGGTTACTTAAAAGATGCAATGGGCATAAGCAAAACAATCATAAGCAGATTAATAGAGCAACTAGAGAGCAAGCAGCTTATAGAAAAAATCCGCACAAATGAGGATAAAAGAAGTTATACATTGATAATAACTGAAAAAGGAAAAAAAGAAATTGATGATATGTATTACTATTATTTAAATCCACTATATGCATTAAAGGAAAATATGGCGGAGGAAGAATTTGAACAATTATTCAAACTAATAAAACAGGCAAATAGTATATTGGCAAAATAAACCGCCAACAATATAAAATCGAAAATATAAACAAAATCTGCGGTTAATAAAAATTAAAGAAAGTGCTTGGAACCCGTCGGTTCATCAAGGCAGCGTAGTCGGCTTGATAGAACCGCTA
>OFRY01001402.1_pt1 | contig 10549 bp, 9 predicted proteins | sample 1543171 | NCBI WGS metagenome assembly OFRY01 (sample SAMN04209240, study PRJEB22552) | human gut metagenome | biome: gut; material: feces | host: Homo sapiens | place: USA: Oklahoma | reverse complement strand
GACCCTCTGTCCGCCCCGCTTCCTTTTGCCCATAAAAATTCCCCGCTCCGGCAACTGGCTCTTTTCAATCGATGCAGATTGCGGTATAATAGGCTCTGATTACGACCCGATGGAGGTGCCTATCTCATGGAAGTGAAGCGCTGGGAGCTCATGCCCCATGTGTATCTGACCTATCTGCCGGCCCGGAAATTCAAAACCGGGGTGCTGTCGGCCCAATTCATCACGCCGCTGGCCAAGGAAACGGCGTCCTACAACGCCCTGCTGCCGGCGGTGCTGCACCGCGGCACCATGCGCTGCCCGGACATGGAGCAGCTCGCTGCGGCCATGGATCGGCTCTACGGCGCACAGATCAGCCCCACCATCCGCAAGCGGGGGGAGACGCAGTGCCTTGGCTTCGTGGCCAGCTTTATCGACGACCGGTTCGTCTCCCGGAATGAACCGCTGCTGGAGCCTGCGGCGGAGCTGCTGGGGGAGCTGCTGCTGGACCCTGTGACCCGTGGCGGCCGGTTTCTGCAGGAATATGTGGAGGGCGAGAAGGCCAATCTGGCCGACGCCATCCGCTCCATCCGCAACGACAAGCGGGACTGGGCCGATCTGCGGCTTTTGCAGGAGATGTGCGCCGGGGAGCCCTATGGCATCAGCCGCTTCGGTGACGAGGCGGGGCTGGCCAAGATCAACAACCAGAAGCTCTACGCTCACAGCCAGCGGATGATGTCCTCCTCCCGGCTGGAGCTGTTCTACTGCGGCAGCGCCGAGTGCCATCGGGTGGAGGAGGCCCTGCTGACGGCCTTCTCCTCCCTGACCCGTGGCCCCCAAACGGAGCCGGAGCCGCCCCGACGGTTCGCCGCTCCCTCCCAGCCCCGACTGGTGACGGAGGAGATGGACGTGACGCAGGGCAAGCTCTCCATGGGCTTTCGCTGCGATACCGATGACGAGCCCGCCATGATCCTGGCTAATCTCATGTTCGGCGGCTCCAGCAACTCCAAGCTGTTTCTGAACGTCCGGGAGAAGCTCTCCCTCTGCTACTATGCCTCCAGCACCTACGTCCGCTCCAAGGGCATCCTGACGGTGTCCTCCGGCATCGAGACGGCGGACTATGACCGGGCCGAGGCGGAGATCCTCCGCCAGCTGGACGAGATCCGGCAGGGCCTCTGGGAGGACTGGGAGCTGACGGCGGCACGGGAGAGTCTGCTCAGCGCCCTGCAGGCGCTGGGAGATTCTCAGGGCGCGCTGGAGAACTACTATCTGGGGCTGGCAGCCACCGGCCGCCGGGAGACCCCGGAGGAGATGGCGGCGCTGCTGCGGCAGGTGACCCCGGAGCGCATCCGTGCGGCAGCCCAGAGTGTGCAGCTGGATACCATTTACTTCCTGAAGGGAAAGGAGGCGTGAGGATGTATTATCCCCGCATTGACGAGACGGTGACCTTCCGCCGCCTGAAAAATGGCCTGCCGGCCTATGTGGTCCACAAGCCCGGCTACACCCGGAAATACGCCATGTTCGCCACCCGCTACGGCGGCATGGACCTGCGCTTTCAGCAGGACGGCGCATGGCAGGATACCCCGGCGGGCATCGCCCACTATCTGGAGCACAAGATGTTCGACACCGCCGACGGAAACGCCATGCAGGAGATGGCCAAAAACGGCGCCGAGCCCAATGCCTTTACCAGCAACGCCATGACGGCCTACTACTTCGACTGCACGGAGCATTTTGACGAGAATCTGCGGCAGCTGCTGTCCTTTGTGTCGGTGCCGTACTTCACCGACGAGAGCGTGGCCAAGGAGCAGGGCATTATTGCTCAGGAGATCGGCATGATCGAGGACGACCCGGAGTGGCAGGTCTATAAGCGGATGCTGCAGGCCCTGTACCGGGAGAGTCCCGCCCGTATCCCCGTGGCCGGCTCCGTGGAGAGCATCTCCCGCATCACCGCCGAGACCCTGTACCGCTGCCACAAGGCCTTCTACACCCCCGCCAATATGTGTCTGGTGGCGGTGGGTGATCTGGACGCCGAGGCGGTGTTCCGGGCAGCGGAGGATATCCTGCCCCCGGAAAGCGGCCCGGATATCCCCCGTGACTACGGTGGCAGCGAGGGAGACACCCCCGCTCAGTCGGAGACCTCCTGCCGGATGGAGGTGTCCATGCCGTCGTTTCTGGTGGGCTTCAAATGCCCCGCTCCCCCGGAGGGAGAGCAGCGGCTGCGCTGGGACATCCTGGGGGATCTGGCCTGCGATATCCTCATGGGGGACTCCAGTCCCCTGTTCTCCCGGCTGTACAGTCAGGGTCTCATCAACGGCTCCTTCGGCAGCTCCTTCGACCTGCTGCCCGGAGCGGCCTACGCCTACGCCGGCGGCGACAGCAACGATCCCGCTGCCGTGATGGAGGCCATTTTAGAGGAGGCCCGGCGCCTGACCCGTGAGGGTCTGGATCCGGACTACTGGCAGCGGATGAAGCGGGGGAACTTCGGGGCCTCCCTGAAGGGTCTCAACTCCTTCGATTCCATCGCCATTTCGCTGGTGGAGGGCTGCTTCCAGCACTTTGATCCCCTGCGCTTCCCGGAAATTTACGACAGCATCACCCCGCAGGATGTGCTGGATTTCATCCGGGACCATATCTGCCGCAGCCGTGCGGCCCTGTCCGTTATCTATCCCAAGGAGGACTGGTCATGAATGACAACTGGAAATTTTCCGGTCTTCCCTATACCAGCCCCGATGTAGAGGCCCTTCAGGCCCGGTATGATGCCCTGACACAGCGGGCTAAGGATGCCCAAGATCCGGAGGATCTGCTGGAGGTGGTTCGGCAGCGGGATGCCCTCCAGCAGGAGGTAGCTCTCTGCCAGAGCATCGCCACCATCCGGGCCTTCCACGATGTCACCGATGAATTTTACCAGCGGGAGCTGCAGGAGACTCTGCCCCGACTGGAGACGCTGGATACCCAGTCCCTATCCATGGCCATTGCAGCGAGTCCCTACGCTGCGGCGGTGGATAAGACCTTCGGCCCTCAGCTGCGCCGCCTGCTGACGCTGGACCAGCGGCTCCACACCGGTGGCAAGGAGCTGCAGGCCCGCATCTCCCGGCTCACCGCCCAATACCAGCAGCTGGCAGCCTCCACCAAGTATCAGGTGCAGGGTGAGACTCTCAGCGGCGGTCAGCTGCGCTTTGCACTGACCAGCACCCACCGGGAGCGCCGCAAGGCCGCCTATGACGCCCAGCAGAAGACCGCCGTGGAAAACGGCCCCGTGATGGAAAAGCTCCTGCGGGAGCTGGTCCATGCCCGGAACCAGCTGGCCCGTGAAAACGGCTTCGACAGCTTTGCCGACTACGGCGATCTCAGTATGCAGCGTCTGGGCTATGGCCGGGTGGAGTTGGACGAGTTCTGCCGTCAGGTGCAAAAGTACATCACCCCCCTGTATCTGCAAATGCAGGAGCAGCAGCGCCAGCGGCTGGGGGTGGAAACGCTGCTGCCCTATGACCGGGCGCTGGTGTTCCCAGAGGGCAACGCCGTTCCCGTGGCGGCAGATGAGCTGCCCAAGGCCGCTGGCCGGATGTATCACGCCTTGAGTCCGGAGGCGGGACATTTCTTCGACGAGATGGTCCGCCACGACCTGTTGGACGTGGCAGGCTCTCCCAATAAAATCTCCGGCATGGGCTTCTGCGATATGCTGGGCGCCCCCTGCGGGATGCCCTTCATCTTCGCCAACTGCGACGGCACCGGCTCCGACGTCACCGTCTATACCCATGAGCTGGGCCACGGCCTTCAGGGCTACCTCTCCTACCGCAGCCAGCCGTTGGCGGACTATGTGGGGCTGAGTCCCGATCTGGCGGAGGTCCACTCCAAAACCATGGAGCTGCTGACCCTCCCCTACGCACGGGACTTCTTCGGTCCTCACGCCCCCCAGTTCCTGACGGAGCACCGCTACGACTTCATCAAGGAGCTATGCGCCTTCTGCTCCATCCACACCTTCGAGACTTGGCTCTATGAGCACCCGGATGCCTCTCTTTCTCAGTGGGCGGAGGAGTTCGACCGCACGGAGAAGGCCTTCGGCCGGGCGCAGAACAACGAGCCGTGGCGGCAGCAGGTGCTGGCTGGCTGCGATCTGTTCACCAACATGGCCATCTATATGCTCCCCCGCTATGTGGTGAGCTACGCCCTCTCCATCGTCTGCGCCCAGCAGCTGAAGGCCGCCTATGACGCCGACCCCGTGGACGGCTGGGCCAGATACCACGCCCTGTGCGCCTCCGGCGGCAGCAAGCTCTACGCCGAAACGCTGGCAGCTGCCGGGCTGGAGCTGCCCTACGCCCCCGGCGTGGTGGAGCGGCTGGCCCGTGAGCTGGCGGCGCAGGCCTGAAGCCACCCCACCCCTTCGAGCGCACGGCGCTCTGCACTTTATCCCAAGGAGGAATCATCATGCAAATTATGACTGACAGCCCCATCCGGTTCCCCGGCCTGTTCGGGGACTGGGCCTTTACCGCCAGCTCCAAGGCGCTGGACATCGGCAACGGCATCTACTGGTACGGTATCCTCATCGCCCTTGGTCTGGTCATCGCCATCTGGTGGTGCATGAACCAGAAATCCAAGTACGGCATCACCGAGGACGACCTGCTGGACAGCGTTCTGTGGGGTATCCCCTGCGCCATCGTGGGGGCAAGAATTTACTATGTGCTGTTCTATCTGGATCAGTTCAAAAACAGCGACGGCAGCTTCAGCTTCCGCAAGGCCATTGCCATCTGGGACGGCGGCCTTGCCATCTACGGCGCCGTCATCGCCGTGGTCATCGTGGGCATCTGCGTCAGCCGTCACAGGGGCTATAAGCTGGGTGCCATGCTTGACCTTGCGGTGATGGGCCTGCTCATCGGCCAGTGCATCGGCCGGTGGGGCAACTTCATGAACCGGGAGGCCTTCGGTGCCGAGACCACCCTGCCCTGGCGGATGCAGCTGACCACCGTCACCGGCCAGCTGGTGGAGGTCCACCCCACGTTCCTGTATGAGAGCCTGTGGAATCTGGTGGGCCTGCTGCTCATCATCTTCGTGGTATCCAAGGCCCGCCGCTTCGACGGTGAGAACACCTGGTTCTACTTCCTGTGGTACGGCATCGGCCGCTTCTGGATCGAGAGCCTGCGGACCGACAGCCTGTACCTCTTCAACTGGACCATCGGCGGCCAGCCCATCCGGGTGTCTCAGGCTCTGAGCCTTGTGATGGTGTTCGTGTCCCTCTTCATGCTGTACTACAACATCAAGCTCCACCCCCACAAGCCGGAGGAGCTGTATGTCAACATCGTGGCGGCCCGCAATGCCGCCGCAGCCGAAGCGGCTGTCGCCCCGGCAGCTGAGTCTCCCGCTCAGGCGACCCCCACCGAGGATGCTCCAGCCGTCTCTTCCGAGCCGGAGGCTCCCTCCCAGAAGGATACCTCCGGTGAAACCCCGACGGAGGACCCGTCATGAGTGCTGCGCTGTTAGACGGCAAGGCCCTGTCCGCCCGGATGCGGGAGCGGCTGGGGCAGGAGGCCGCCGCCCTGCCCCGCCAGCCGGGTCTGGCGGTGATTCTGGTGGGGGACAATCCCGCCAGCGCCGTATACGTCCGCAACAAGGAGAAAGACTGCGCCCAGTGCGGGGTGCGGTGCCTGAACCATCACCTGCCCGCTGAAACCACCCAGCAGGAGCTGCTGGCACTGGTGGAGGACATGAACCGCCGGGAGGACGTGGACGGAATTCTGGTGCAGCTTCCCCTTCCGGAGGGGCTGGACAGCCGGGCCGTGCTGGAGGCCATCCGCCCGGAGAAGGACGTGGACGCCTTCCACCCGGAGAATGTGGGTCGCCTGATGCTGGGGCTGCCCCGGTTCCTGCCCTGCACCCCCGCCGGGATCATGGCCCTGCTGCGGGCGTATGGCATCTCCCCCGCCGGGAAACACTGTGTGGTGGTGGGCCGCAGCAACATCGTGGGAAAGCCCATGGCCCTGCTGCTTCTGGCGGAGGATGCCACCGTCACCGTCTGCCACAGCCGCACGCCGGATCTGGCGGAGCAGTGCCGTCGGGCGGACATCCTCATCTCCGCCGTGGGCCGCCGTGGCCTCATCACCGCCGACATGGTCAAGCCCGGCGCCGTGGTCGTGGATGTGGCCATGAACCGCAATGAGGAGGGCAAGCTCTGCGGCGACGTGGACTTCGCCGCCGTAGCGGAAAAGGCGGCCTATATCACCCCCGTGCCGGGGGGCGTAGGCCCCATGACACGGGCCATGCTCATGGAAAATACCATCTCTGCATCCCGCAGACGGCAGCATAAGGAGGACTGACTCATGAAAACCGATATCGAGATCGCACAGAGCTGTACCCTCCTCCCCATCACCGCCATCGGCGCAAAGCTGGGCCTGACGGAGGAGCAGCTGGAGTGCTACGGCCGCTATAAGGCCAAGCTGCTGCCCTCCGCCACAGCGGGCAAGCCCCAGACCGGGAAGCTGATCCTGGTCACAGCCATCAACCCCACTGCCGCCGGGGAGGGGAAGACCACCACCAGCATTGGTCTGGCGGACAGCCTGTCGGCGCTGGGGAAAAAGACGGTGCTGGCCCTGCGGGAGCCGTCTCTGGGGCCGGTGTTCGGCCTCAAGGGCGGAGCCACCGGCGGCGGCTGGGCGCAGGTGGCCCCCATGGAGGACATCAACCTCCATTTCACCGGCGACTTCCACGCCATCGGCGCCGCCAACAACCTGCTGGCGGCCATGGTGGATAACCACATCTATCAGGGCAACGCTCTGGACATCCAACAGGTGACGTGGCGGCGCTGCGTGGACATGAACGACCGCCAGCTGCGGTACATTCTCTGCGGCTTGGGGGGCAAGGGAAACGGCGTACCCCGTGAGGAAGGCTTTGACATCACTGTGGCTACGGAGGTCATGGCGGTGCTGTGTCTGGCGGAAAATTTAGCGGACTTGAAGGCTCGTCTGGCCCGGATGATCGTGGGATACAACGGCCACGGCCAGCCGGTGACTGCCGGCGACCTGAAGGCGGCGGGGGCCATGGCTGCCCTATTGAAGGACGCCATCCGCCCCAATCTGGCCCAGTCGCTGGAGGGGACTCCCGCCATTATCCACGGCGGTCCCTTCGCCAACATCGCCCACGGCTGCAACAGCGTGGCCGCCACCAAGGCCGCCCTGCGGCTGGGGGACTATGTGGTAACGGAGGCGGGCTTCGGCGCTGATCTGGGGGCCGAAAAGTTTCTGGATATCAAGTGCCGCGGATCGGGACTGCGGCCGGATGCAGTGGTGATCGTGGCCACGGTCCGGGCCCTGAAACTCCACGGGGGCGCCGATAAGACCCAGCTGGCCACGGAGGACACGGCAGCCCTGCGCCGAGGCATCCCCAATCTGCTGCGGCACATCGAGAACATTACGCAGGTCTATGGCCTGCCGGCGGTGGTGGCCCTGAACCGCTTCACCAGCGACACGGCGGCAGAGCTGGCACTGGTGCAGGAGGCCTGCGCCGCCTACGGGGCGGAGGTGGCCCTGTCGGAGGTGTGGGAGAAGGGCAGCCGGGGCGGCATGGAGCTGGCCCACGGCGTCCTGCGGGCGCTGGAGCGGGAGAACCACTTCCGCTTCGCCTACGATGCCGCCCTTCCCATCCGGGACAAGCTGCTGGCCCTGACCCAAAGAATCTACGGCGGCCACAATGTGGCCTATACCGAGGAGGCCGACCGGGAGATCGACCGCCTGACGGAACTGGGCTTCGGCGGCCTGCCGGTGTGCGTGGCCAAGACCCAGTACAGTCTTTCCGATGACCCCACAAAGCTGGGGGCCCCTCAGGACTTCATCCTGACGGTGCGGAAGGTGAAGGTCTCCGCCGGAGCCGGGTTCATCGTGGCCCTGACGGGGGACATTCTCACCATGCCGGGTCTGCCCAAGACCCCGGCGGCAGAGGCCATCGACGTGGACGAAAACGGCGTCATCTCCGGCCTGTTCTGATAGGTAACATAACACGATAGAAATAGTAAAAAGCATCGCATCTGCTATGCAGATGCGATACTTTTTGTTCTCTTATCCCCTCAGAACAACCGCCGGCCCGTCAGGAAGTGGCTGGCATAGTAGCTCTCGCTGAAGGAGCTGATCTTCACGCAGTTGAATCGAGAATCGGAGGTAGCGTGGATGAACTGCCCGTCCCCGATGTAGATGCCGCAGTGGGAGGCGGCGCTGGAGGAGAAATCTGCATCCTGAAAGAACACCAGATCCCCCGGCTGCAGCTCCCCGAAGCCCACCGCCGTGCCGTAGCTCAGCTGATCCGTGGCCCCGTGGGGCAGATACACCCCGAACTGCTGATAGATGTACATGGTATAGCCGGAGCAGTCAAAACCGCTGGGAGACGCCCCGCCATAGGCGTAAGGCACCCCCTGATAGGACAGGGCCAGCGCCACCAGATCCGACGCCGATCCGGAGACCGTTCCGGCGTCGCCGCCGCTGGGCAGATCGCCGGAGCCGCCGGAGGAACCACTGTCGGAGGACGTATCTCCCCCGGGCTGGGGCCGTGAGGCAGACAGCTCCAGATAGTCCCCGGAGACGTAGCCGCTCACCCCGTCGTAGTCTACATAAAACCAGCCGTTTTCAAATCCGGACACCGACACCCACGCCCCATTGGGGAGGGATGTCACCGTTTCATAGCCGGTACCGGCCCCGGAGCGCAGATTCAGTGCATCCGCCGTCACCTGTCCGTAGCCGGTCAGGCCGGAGGTTCGCAGGTCCAGATATTCCCCGGAGAGATAGCCCTCGATGCCGTCGTAGCGCACCTGATACCAGCCGCCGCTCTTTCCCGTGACGGCCACCGTGGTGCCATAGTCCACCAGCGCCAGCGCCTCGGCGTCCCAATCGCCGCTGCGGCGGATGTAGAGGGCGTCAGTGGTGACAGCCGCCGCCAGCACGGAGGTATCCGTCGCCGGAAGGCTCTCCTCCTCCGCAGGCTCCGCTGTCACGTCTGCCGTCGGCTCCGCCGTCTGGGGGGCCGCCAGAGCCGCAGTCTCCGCCGCCTTCAGCTTCTCCAGCGCCTCTCTTGGCACCACCATGCCCAAGTGGACGGCGGGGGAAACCACATTCTCCGGCGGCGTGCGCTCCGTGGTGAGATGTACCGTACACAAAGCCGCCAGCAGGATCACCAGCGCCGCCAGCAGGAATTTTCGTGTCATGCCGGACACCCGCTTATTTCCCGGCCAGAGCCCGCTCCAGCCAGATGGAGCCCACGTCCATGGCTGCGTACAGGCTGTCCTTCTCGGACTTCTTCACCACCCGGTCACGGGACTTCAGGTCGGGATCCGTCAGCTGCAGCTGCACGGACACACGGGTGGCCACGTCCATGTCCTGCTCCTTCTTGGTGTCCAGGATCTGCAGCATAATGATGTACTTGTCCGCCATGCTGCCGTAGTAAATGATGTTGTCGATACGGCGCAGAGGGTGGTTTTTATAGATGAGACCCTCGGTCTTTTTGTTTTCAGCCATTTGAATAACTCCCTTCTTTAATAGAACCATACACTTGTAACCAAATTGTAACACACACCGCTCCCCTTGTCAATTCGCCCGCCGGGAAAAAGCCTGCCGCTTTCTGTCGTCGGGATCATTCCACGCCCTCCCGCCGCTGAATTTTTAGCATCCACATTCATTTTATCTCATATTAGTAAGGTTTCATGATCCCATTTTACAGCGATTTTCGCATACACAGCGCAGATAGTGAAATCCTTTCCGCCAAATCCCCCATAGTTTCGTCACGTTTTCGTCACATAACAGAAAACAGTCTCTCTATACGCTAAAAAGTGCTTGCCAAAAAATGGCAGTTGGTGTATAATGACCAGAGATTTTCAAAAGAGGAGACCTTGCCATGTCTGCTATGACTGCTTCGGAGCGCCGCCAGCAAATCGCCCGGCTACTTTCCGCATCCCAAGCGCCTATCAGCGCCACGACTCTTTCCCAGGAGCTGGGCGTCAGCCGTCAGATCATCGTGGGGGATATCGCCCTGCTGCGTGCCGCCGGTCAGGAGATCACCGCCACCGCACGGGGCTATGTGATCCCCGCACAAAATGGCCTGCTGCGCCGCATCGCCTGTACGCACTGACCCACAATAGCGTGCGTAGAAACGTATGCCTCCAGGCATCCGTATTCCCCACAGGTACACTTGCGGCCATCCACATCGATAATCATGTGAGCCAGCCCGTCCAAAATTACTGAGGAGTTGCTGTCCAGCTTTCGGTTCAGAATCAGTCCGGATCCGATGCCTGTTCCTACGGTTACATAAGCTAAGTTGCGGTATTTTTCATAGTAATCACGTCGATAGTGCCCCATTAGAGCGGCACGTGCATTGCAGTCCAGCAGCACAGGCAAACCCAAAGCCTGTTCGGCCAGTGCTTTAATGGACACCCGCCCCCAGCGGGGCGAGGCAAAGTGAAGCGGTCCTAGCATGGCCCCCTCCTTGTAGTCCAATGGTCCCACTGCAGCCAACCCTACGCCACGCAGGCTGGTGGGCGCGATGCCCAGCTGAGCGCACATGGTGGCCAGATCAGCCTGTACAGTAGCAACCCATTGTTCGGGGG
>OFRY01001395.1_pt1 | contig 10627 bp, 8 predicted proteins | sample 1543171 | NCBI WGS metagenome assembly OFRY01 (sample SAMN04209240, study PRJEB22552) | human gut metagenome | biome: gut; material: feces | host: Homo sapiens | place: USA: Oklahoma | reverse complement strand
CGTATCGGTTATCAAATACTCATCTTTCGACATTATCATATTCCTCCATGGTATCTTTGGTATCTTGTGTCGTGATATCCCATTCACTTACCTTCTCAAATTCCAATTTGTCAATTTCGTTAAATATGAATTTTATCTTTCTCCAGTGGATACAGATATGTAATCGGATTCTGTGCCGACTGATTCAACTTCAATCCGGCTATCGATTTTCCAATGTAGAACGATTCATTCTCATACAACGGAAATCACTGCTCATATCTTTCATCCACAAAAAAATAATCTATTTTCAGTTTTTGGTGTAAGAACAATATCCTGTCTTGGAAGTTTTACTACCCTATAAAATTACACTACTCTCAAACGGCTTTGCTTCATCACACATGATGTCGTCAGTTTTACTACCCTATAGAATTACACTACTCTCAAACCAACAGTGTCAGGTGCTGGTATTCATACGGGTTTTACTACCCTATAAAATTACACTACTCTCAAACAGGATGGTGTGCTTAAAAGACGTCCGTATGTTTTACTACCCTATAAAATTACACTACTCTCAAACTTGCATTTGACCCTTGCTTCCTTTTTATAAGTTTTACTACCCTATAAAATTACACTACTCTCAAACTGGATGTTCTAAATGTAGTAGATGAAACTAGTTTTACTACCCTATAAAATTACACTACTCTCAAACTCCACCTGCACTGATAGTAGTTACTTTACAGTTTTACTACCCTATAAAATTACACTACTCTCAAACTATTTCGTCTGCATTTCGTGCGGCAAGTTGGTTTTACTACCCTATAAAATTACACTACTCTCAAACTAGTTCTTCTGGTTATAATATTAATAATTAGTTTTACTACCCTATAAAATTACACTACTCTCAAACCGTTAGTGTCAGTATAGGATATAAACCACCGTTTTACTACCCTATAAAATTACACTACTCTCAAACCTTGTCCACACGCTCAGACAGCTTGTCTATGTTTTACTACCCTATAAAATTACACTACTCTCAAACGAAGAAGTGATGATACGGCGAATGACAGCTCGTTTTACTACCCTATAAAATTACACTACTCTCAAACCTGCATATACACATTTTGCCGTCCCTAGCGGTTTTACTACCCTATAAAATTACACTACTCTCAAACAGCGCGGCGAACGGACTGAAACGTGGGCGGTTTTACTACCCTATAAAATTACACTACTCTCAAACTGAATGTGTTTCATACGCACGACAACCAGAGTTTTACTACCCTATAAAATTACACTACTCTCAAACCGTGGCTTCCTGTGATATCTTTGACGTGGAGTTTTACTACCCTATAAAATTACACTACTCTCAAACGCATTTTAACGCATATTTTGCAATACTTTTGTTTTACTACCCTATAAAATTACACTACTCTCAAACTGTTTTGGAGAACACAACGGTGCGTGTGCGGTTTTACTACCCTATAAAATTCCACTACTCTCAAACGCGTAGTGGAAGACGTAGGCAGTGCCATTATGTTTTACTACCCTATAAAATTACACTACTCTCAAACTTTCCTTTGCATAACGCCGCCAATCTGCGCGTTTTACTACCCTATAAAATTACACTACTCTCAAACAACTGCATTTCACTGCATTTCACTGCACTCGTTTTACTACCCTATAAAATTACACTACTCTCAAACTAAATTCGTCTCTTACCAAAAGTCCAAAGAGTTTTACTACCCTATAAAATTACACTACTCTCAAACATACCGATAGTATAAAATATCTACACCCTGGTTTTACTACCCTATAAAATTACACTACTCTCAAACGGTATGAGTTTGCATACGCACGATAATTTAGTTTTACTACCCTATAAAATTACACTACTCTCAAACGCTGCCACAGTAGCCGCAGACACGTTCATAGTTTTACTACCCTATAAAATTACACTACTCTCAAACGCCAAGTGCAGGAAACGGAGCTATCGTTGAGTTTTACTACCCTATAAAATTACACTACTCTCAAACTCACTAATTTCATGAAGCATATTCTCGAATGTTTTACTACCCTATAAAATTACACTACTCTCAAACTCCCGTGTTAGTGGTTTTTGTATCATTAATGTTTTACTACCCTATAAAATTACACTACTCTCAAACGCAATCTGCGTAACTTTCATTATAATTTACGTTTTACTACCCTATAAAATTACACTACTCTCAAACGTTGTGCCAGTTTCAACGGCTGAATTTATGGTTTTACTACCCTATAAAATTACACTACTCTCAAACGAATAGTTATCTCTCTCTGGCTTACGACAAGTTTTACTACCCTATAAAATTACACTACTCTCAAACGGTTAAATCATCACACCCATAAATGAACGGTTTTACTACCCTATAAAATTACACTACTCTCAAACCTACGGCGGTAAAACTTCCAAGGTCGATGGTTTTACTACCCTATAAAATTACACTACTCTCAAACAACGCAGTTCGCACCAAACACAGCGCAGGGTTTTACTACCCTATAAAATTACACTACTCTCAAACGTCACATAGTATTGAACAAATTACAAAAAAGTTTTACTACCCTATAAAATTACACTACTCTCAAACTGGAGCCGGCAGAGTATGTGCCGGAGCACTGTTTTACTACCCTATAAAATTACACTACTCTCAAACCTGCTCAGCCCAGTTAAGATATGCCGCAAAGTTTTACTACCCTATAAAATTACACTACTCTCAAACCAGGTTGACGTGCGTGCTATATCTGGCTCAGTTTTACTACCCTATAAAATTACACTACTCTCAAACCTGAGCTTTAGGCTTTTTCTCCAAGCTCCAGTTTTACTACCCTATAAAATTACACTACTCTCAAACTTGCCGTCACCCTCAATTCGTGCGAATGGCAGTTTTACTACCCTATAAAATTACACTACTCTCAAACACAACGTATCAATGTTCACAAGATGTGAAAGTTTTACTACCCTATAAAATTACACTACTCTCAAACTAAGATGCTTGACGTGATGAAGAATAGTTGGTTTTACTACCCTATAAAATTACACTACTCTCAAACACCACGCAATCAGCTAACATATTCGCCGTTGTTTTACTACCCTATAAAATTACACTACTCTCAAACGCGAGGTAATTCCATATGACTAACCGAAAAGTTTTACTACCCTATAAAATTACACTACTCTCAAACTTACTCGTTGCTTTAAGGCAATTGATAAGAGTTTTACTACCCTATAAAATTACACTACTCTCAAACTCAATAAAGTGGAAAGAAATATCTTATACTGTTTTACTACCCTATAAAATTACACTACTCTCAAACATGGCGAGCCTATTCGGCGGCGTAAGTGCCGTTTTACTACCCTATAAAATTACACTACTCTCAAACAGCGCGGCGAACGGACTGAAACGTGGGCGGTTTTACTACCCTATAAAATTACACTACTCTCAAACCTTTCACACCGCAACATGGGCAGGTACCCAGTTTTACTACCCTATAAAATTACACTACTCTCAAACTGACAGACTGTGTATAGTCTGCTATAATTAGTTTTACTACCCTATAAAATTACACTACTCTCAAACATCGGCAAGGCATTTTCTATTCTTATAGCAGTTTTACTACCCTATAAAATTACACTACTCTCAAACACCGTGCGTGAGGTCTGAACGGAAATTTTTGTTTTACTACCCTATAAAATTACACTACTCTCAAACCGTCCCCTCGCTGCGTGGGGGGGCGGCGGGTTTTACTACCCTATAAAATTACACTACTCTCAAACAAGAAGTGACATCATTCAACGCCCACAACCGTTTTACTACCCTATAAAATTACACTACTCTCAAACAACTTCAATATGCAGGAGATTATGTGCAAAGTTTTACTACCCTATAAAATTACACTACTCTCAAACCTCAAATTTAAGATAATGACACTACTCATCAGTGCATTTTATATTAGGCAGTAATTATATTATAGCATACAAATATAAAAAGTCAACAAAATTCAGATAACGCACATATCCTTGTCTATTATCAAAGTTTTTGAATATTCAAGGTGCGTGTGTTCATTATTTTCAATACAGATCACTTTAAATTTTCTTAGCAGCATGTCTTTGTATAAAAGCTCAGTTTGCCGGTCCGTCAGATAACTTCGAAGATTAACAAAGAAAAATACACGCTCTCCTTTAAATTTGTTTACAGCAGTCATATATTCTATGATCTTTTCTGAAAGTTCCATTTTTTTATCATAAAAACGTACACCAAAAGCTTTAAGTATACCGCTTATGTCCTGTGGAACATCAATTTCTATTTCATTATCAGCTGACTCAGTTATCATGTAAATATACAAAGCTATATCAGCCATAAGCTTTTGAGTATGCTGATAGAAACGTTCATTTACCGATACATTTTTTATCTCAGCATACAGCTTATTTACAAGATCACGCTGATTTATTTCAAAAGGTATTATCTGAGTTATAAGCTCTGCACGCTTTCTTAATTCAAGCGGTTCATTATTTTCCGACAAAATCAGTCTGCCACTTTCGCCTGAACACTGATCATATATATCGGATATTACATCACTGAATATCTGCTGATTTTCAATTACTAAATTCAAAACCGTGCTTTCTTCTAGCTCACAGTATAAATTGAAAGCTGGATATGCAATAGTCATAAAATCACCAATCTTTCATCACTGTCAACTATATCGCTTTTGAAGCTGCCTGTTATAAACTCCATTTTCTCAAATTGCTTTTCAGTAACATTTAGCACCTGCACAAGTCCGTCAGGAGGTTTATTGCTTTTGATATTGCTCATGACAGTGTTAGCCGCGGTCTGATTAATCACCATTTTACAATAAACAGACTCCTGCATCATGATAAAGCCATTTTTAATGAGAAATTTTCTGAAACGTGCATAGTTTCTTCTGTTCTCAGTGGTAATAACAGGCAGGTCAAAGAATATAAACATTCTCATAAATCTATAGCTCATCATTCACCTCTCTAACTATTTTAATGAATAAAAACTAATTTTCGAAACGTCATTATCGTTGAGTGCCTCAAAAACACTTCTGCAATAAAAACGCATTGCATTTGACAAATACTGCTCACTTTCATTTATCATCACGGTTGTACTGAGCAAAGACACTATAGTATGTTTTTCCTCTTTACCAAATACAGTAGGTGTATTTTTATATACCCATCGGTCTATAATTATACGGAAAGGTTCCATGAGGTCACATGAAAGATTGAACTGATTGAACATATTACTGTGAAACAGCCCTAACTGAGTTATATAACCATGAGATGTCACCTCTCTGTTTATACAAGAAAGTATTAAACTATATCCATAATTCAGAGCGGCATTAATTATGCAATTACGGCTACGTGTAAAATCTTTACCAAATAAAGTATTAAAGTATACCTTTGCTGCGTGACCCTCTCTGTTGGTGACATCACCAACTTCAAGTTCTTCAATATATCCTTGCAACATCTCAGCTTCGTTTGATTTTCCAAGTTCTTCGAGAAACTCGGCTTGCTTGCGTATTTTTTCAGCAACTATCTCAGTCCACGCACAAGCTTTGATATCATCGCTCCACTGTATCTGCCGTTTGATCTTTGCCGACGTATCATGACTGCCATAATAAGAAACAAGTTCACATGAGGGATTTCTTTTTTCATCACAAAATATAACCTTTATCTTTTTTTCGGACATAGCCACAATAAGACAGCCTGTAATTGATACTGCACTATTCTCGATAATGAGAACGGAGATCTCATCAAGATTTATTCTCTTGACATCATCTTCCGTTCTCACCACAAGATAGCCATTCCTCATATCAAGCTTTGATCTTTTGGAAATGACAACAGTTCTCCAACTCATAAGTCAAGCAAATTCAGTGACTTACGCTCGATAAGTCCCGTCGGTGACTGGTCGATAATATAGATTGTCTTCTTATCTTTTATTTTAGAAAAGTCAGAATTTAGCGTCAAAACACCAGCCTGACCACTTTCGTTTATTAATGTGAGGTCACATCCAGTTGAACGACCTGTTTTCAGGAGCATAAGTATATAAAAAAGAGCTGTTGTCTGTTCATCTACAGACAAAGATATAAATTTATCTCTGCCATTTGCAACTTTTGTACCTATTTTATGAAAGAAAACCTTGAAAGGCGAGGACTGCATTTTTTCTACTAACACATCAAATGCCGAAATATTATCCTCCACGGTTATTCCAGTATAACTATTTATAACAAGACTTTTATTTACTTTTTTCTTAGCTATAAATGATGAGATTTTCTTCATATATGCATAAGTATCTTTATCTAATACAAGCGAACAAGCTGATATTAGCACTAACTGTTTTCCTTTGTTTGATTTTTGTGCCAAATTACATCTGAATCCATCAACCTCAAACATTGTGTTTACTTTGATTATTCTCTGACCGAAAGGAAATGTAATATTCTCAGATGAAAATTCTTGTGATAGTATTTCAGCTAGTTGTTGTGCAACATACGCTTTTGCGAACTCTATATCAGTTGCAAATCTATTGCAGAACATAGTTTCAACAGGCACTACCACAACTGATTTTTCTCTACACTTTACCACAGCAAAATGCGACGCCGTTGTATTATTATAACCGCCATACTTCCCTGTATCTAGTCCCGATTTTCGTTCAACTAGTCCCGCTTTTTTACGTTCAGGCATCTGGTTAAACAGTCCGCCTTTTCGCATATAAGCATATCTCACATATCGTATGCTATTCTTTGACATCATTTTTCTAACGATAGCAAAAGATGTCTCAGGATCCCAAGCAACTTCTCCTCCACGCTCTACTTTGCGTGTCATAACGCCTGTTTTCTTACCGTCTGAGTTTTTCTGAAATATCTTAATGGAATATTTCTCATTGTTCTTTACAAAATTCAGCGGATCTTTAGTAAACCTCGTGTTGTAAACATTACCCAAGACTATATTAAGATAAGCGTCCTTTGCATGGTGAAGATCATTTACTTCACGACATTTGAGCATACCCATTTCCTGCCTGAAATCAGATACAAGACCTGCTTTTACATAAACTATTTCTGTATTTGGAAACTGCTCTTTAAGTAATGTAGCAACCGCTTTTGTAGATTGTCTTGTTTCCACAAGCTGACGTGCAATAAAACCTGAAAGCTCATCATCTGTAAAAGGCGTACTTCTTGTTAGTCTTTGATACTTTTTCTCACTGATAAGTCCTTTTTTATAAAGAGAATGCCACAACCCTGCCATACTATGCCTAATATCATCACTAATAGGATAACTGTCACTTTTCTTGCCGTTTTCATTGCTACTGACAAGAACTTTGTTATCAAGACTGTCATCTTTTATTTTCGCCTGCGGCCATATGTGGTCTATATTCCATTTATGTTCATTTTCCACTTCTTCAAATGGGATAGGTTTTTCAGTATACATACATCTGCCAAGCTGCATAAAGTAAAGAAAATACTTGTCACTTCTAAGTTTTGCGTCATCAATGGTATCAAGATGTTCCCATATGCCTGACTTTTTCAGATCATTTATATCTTTATTGTCAAGGCCATGCCAATGTTCAAGGATTTGATCCTTACGAGAATTTGTTCTTTTTCCTTTCGGTGTTTCACCTGTACCTCTTGCCATTTCTATGAATATCTTATCCGGATCTCTGCCTTGTATCTTTTTAAGTTCCTTTACAATATCAAACGTCCTTGTTACTGCACGGCGTACTGCAGTAGGGACATACATATCTTTCAAACGTTCACTCATGCTCTTATGATTTTCAGGTAGTGCATAATACTGCCTGTTCATATGCTCAATATTTTCTGAATATCGATATTTTGAACTTAACAACTGCATTATGTTCTCGTTGGTTTCCCACAGCATCGTTATGATATTCTTATCGCTCTCTGCCTCACCTGTCTTTGTATCAACTGGCAGCACATCTTCCAAGAAACAGCGTGATAGTCTGCCATAATCCTTATATTTAAGCTTTGTGATATACTTTACATCTTCGTCTGCAAGCATCGGAAACTGTGTTTTAAGCCATTTTTTCAAACGTATATTATCTGTTGTGACTGTGATATGTTCAATAATTTCCTCGACCTGTTGCTCTGTAAGAATACCATTAGACAACATTTTCTTAAAGTCATGATAAGATCTCAAAGCAGGTTTTGCTATATCGTCAATACCTGTCACCTCATCACTATCAGCTGCATAGCCATGAGAAATAAGGCAGTCTCGTATCTTCTTTTTGCTGACTCTTGACATGTTCCTTTCAAACAATTCTGTGTATATCTCTTGCTTTGCCTGGACGGATATAGGCTCTCCATTGAGTTTTATATTGTTTATCTCATTAAGAACGCTGAACTTGCTATAAAGCAATGAATATTTAGGCAGAACGTCCTGACCTGCAACGTATGTACATTTACAAGTCATACGACGAATAAACGCGTTTTCACTCTCATCTTCGTTTACCATGTCAGTAAAATTCCATGGAGTGATCTTACCGTCGAGTTTTCTAACAAGCCACGCATTTGGACTTTTCTTTCTATCGACTAGTGGACCAACATAATAAGGAACACGGAATTTCATTATGCTCAGTATTTTATCCGCTACCGTACCATACTCATCTCTTTCATTAAGAAATGGAAGATAACCACAAGCATTTTCCAGTATCTTTTTAAGCTCTACATAATAAAGCTGATATGGTATAACTCGGTTGTCTGTAGTCACCTGTTTAGGACAAAGAGAATTTTGTTCACACTTTTCAAGGAGTTTGTCAAGGCAAGGTTTGTCTTTTTCATTTGGTTTTATCTTGCTTAAAAACTTTTTAGTAAACTTACAAAAATCCTCCTGACTACACTTTTTATATTTACAATCTCTAGTTTTATCGGAAGGTGCATTATAAACGTAACTTGCATAGTTCTGTTTTCCACTGACCTCTTTGAACATTTCATTGTAATCATCTTTGGTAAGATATTCTCTGAACAGATATTTAAGTGCATCGAGATCATATCCATGCTCATCATACTTATCTTTTTTAGCCTCAGATATAAGAGATTTACCCTCAAGAATATCCACTAGCAGCGACCAATCATAAAGACTTTTTACGCTTTTGAGCAAAGCAAAATCAAGCTCGTCTATCTGTCCTTCCAGCATCTCTAGAGTATCTCCAAAATCCGCATTCCTTACGCAAACAGAATCTTTCTCAAGGTCTGTGTACTCTTCATTTTCAAAGAACTTTGATAGCTTTTCCGTACCGCCACTAAGCAGCTTTATAAGTGCCGAGTAGCTGATATTTTCATTATCATAGGTCTTTACCTTACCGCCAAAAAGAAGTTTATCAAAATCTTTATTCTTTGCAGATACCGTTTTATGGCTTTTTAGTATTTCAGCAAAATCATCGGCAGATCTGTCAAACGGTGGTTCCTCATCAAGCTTTTCTTCCAGAGCTTTATAAAAGCTTTCATAGAGCGGCTCAAACTCTGTTACCTTGCTTATATCGTCCTCTGATACCGGAAGAAGGAAATGTCCTCTGTGAGCAAGCAGATATACACAGGCAAGATATACAAGCCTTACATCATGAGGTTCTTTGCTTTCCATAAGCTCACAGATAAGGTGATGTATAGTTGGGTACTCTTCAAAATAATCCTTATCAGTGTAATCAGTATCGTCAAAGAAAATGTTATTTGTTCTATGTTCGGCGTCCTCAGGCAATAAAGCACTTTCCTTTAGCCTACGAAAGAAATTTTCATCCTTTTCACATACAGCCCTAACAAAAAACTCCTTCAATAGTATTATTCTTTGCTTACGGCGATCAAGCCTTCTTCTTGCCGTGCGGAATAACCTTCTTTCCGCAGACTGCTTTGCCTCATCAAAAAGATGAACACCCCACATTAAGTTGTTCTTGTATTTTTTCAGCTTATATTCGCTGTTTGACACAGCCCAGCCTACTGAATCCGTTCCTATATCAAATCCCCAAAAAATTTTTTCGTCAACCACTTGACAAACCTCCCTTTATGTGTTAATATAGTGTCATAGGATTACTACCCTATAAAATTACACTACGAGTTCAAATAAAAATTCTTTCAAATCGTTGGTTTCATACCTTCATCACGAGTGTCGTGTTCAGGTCCTTGTCTTTGACAGGGATCTTTTTTATTGTTGTTGATCTTTTTGTTCCAAAGCTGATCTTACCCATTTGTAATACTCCTCTCTTATATCTTCAGGTTCATATATCTTCATACTCCCAGGAAATTGTAGCATCCACCCCCATAGAGTCGGACTGATTTGCACAAGCACCGTGGTTTTGCAAATATCGCCATTGCGGCGAATTATTATGTCATGACCAAATTTATCATAGACCACTTCTATAAGATTAGGTGAAAACTGAAGGGTCACCTTTCGTATACTGCCTCCATACATCTTGAAAGACTGTAAACGATATGTGCTAACATTTTTCAGTACCTCAACAGCATTTTGACTTATTGGTTCAGAAACTATCTCAGGATCTTCTATTCTGTCAAGTCTGAATGCTTTTACCTTATTGACATATTGTAGTGCTACAATAGATATTGGACAAAATTAAGAAAAAAGAAAAGAGAGATA
>OFRY01001391.1_pt1 | contig 10647 bp, 6 predicted proteins | sample 1543171 | NCBI WGS metagenome assembly OFRY01 (sample SAMN04209240, study PRJEB22552) | human gut metagenome | biome: gut; material: feces | host: Homo sapiens | place: USA: Oklahoma | reverse complement strand
TATTATTCATTTTCCCGACCCATTCAAGCTGATTTTCTGCCTTTAGCTGTTCTGTTACTCCCTGCTTGTCGGCATATTCTTTTACCAGCCGAGAAAACATATCCTCTGCCTGTTCATCCACGCTTGCAATGTATTCGTTCAACCTGCCGCTTGTCAGCAGATTAAGATAAACAAACTGCTTATACTCTTTGAGATACTGCAAATTCCTTTGCCTGCTCTAAAAGGCTATCCATCTGTTTACTTCCGAACTCCTTTTTCAGCAGTTTATAATTTTTGTTTTCCGCACGGAGGTTTTCATTCTCTCCCGCCAATTTCTCATTCGTTTTTGTCAATCTCTCATTTTCACGGTGAAGATTGCTGTTTGTGATATTCAGCCGATAATAGCTGTTCTTTTTCGGACTGTACCCACTGGCTCCACTCTGTATCTCCACGACTGCCGCCCTTAAACCCCTGCTTGGCTAACGCCTGTTTGATATTCTCATTGCAATAATCTATATTGAAGTGTGCGCGTTCTCCATCCACATTCTCTGCCTTGAATTTGCGGCTGTTATGGTTGACTGAGCCTTCCCCCACCATTGCGCTAATCGTCCGTCTTATAAAATCACATCCTCTCTTTTCGGCCGATAGGCTTTGTTACTTTCCCGAAAATAACGCAAAAGCACTTTTGTCGGCTATGCCAACAAAAATGCAACCTGCAAGCAGGTTTTGCGCTCTCCGAGTGGGTGAGCGAGTGCCAGCGGCACTCATGCTGCGAACCGACCGAGCAATCCTGTCGTACCAGAAATCATGTCAAACTTATCATCAGAACCCTGCTTTCTGGTCACTTCCTAGTTTTACCTGACATACTGGTGTAAACAGTAATTCACCAGTCAAAAAATATTTTAGATTGTCTCATCTCAGTCTCAAAATCTCATTATAAAAATGAGACTGACTTGAGACTAACTTTTGTATTTTCTCATAATTGCTGGTTTTATTGTATTTTTTTACCTTTTTACAGTCTCATCCAGTATCAAATCTCATGAGACTATGTTGGGACTAGATTGAGACTAACCAAATATACACAGTTTTAATACTTCTGAATAAAACATTTTATTACATCGTACCAGCAACCCGGTAAATACTATTATTGGTATTACCCGCTGCAACAACCATTCCCGTAGCAGTCAATATGCTCATATACCTTCTAACCGTTGCTGTTGATTTATTGCATACTTCCACGGCTTCTTTAGGAGTTACACATCCTTTTTCTTCTAAGATTTCAATTATCGGCAAAACTTTATCAAAATCTTTTTTTGTTAAAACTTCGCTCAAAACTTCGCTCAAACTTCGCTCATTTTTTTGATTGAAGTTATCTTGTTCCTGCGTTTTTTCTTCCTTAACCATCTTCAACACAAGAGTTACCTGATTCAATCTTGTATCCTCAATAAGTTCCGGTTCTATCCATCCCTCTTTTTTCCATGTTGCAAGAATCGTAGGAAAACCTGAGCCTGCATTATCTCCAAAGCCTACCATTCTGAGCATAGTCTGCATATGCGGATTACGTGGTTTTGAATTACCGCCACGGAAAATATCTTCTATCGGCAATTTCAATATTCCTGGATTCGTAAATTCAAAGGACTTATTTCTCTTAATAACCTTCAATGTTCCTGCATCCATCAGATAATCCGCATGAATAATAAGATTCACAAATGCCTCTCTAACTGCCTTATGAACAGGTGTTTCATCAATACGCTGCATTCCCTCCAGCTTAAATGGTTTCGGCAAATCTTCTGTCAGTTTAGGTGTAACCTTCGAAAAGAAATTAAAGAGATTATTTTCCCAGGTCCCATCATAAGTGATTCTGTCATTCCATCGAACATCTACTGTAACTTCTGTTTCATTGCGATAGTCCATAAATATATTAGAAAACTTTTCTCTAATTGCCTGACCTGTGCCAAACATCATAAGCCCAGCCAGTGTCAATCCTTCTACACCTGTCTTACGATCTTTCCTATATCCACCAAGCTTTTCGAGGAACGATTTATCATCAAGTGGATTCCATACATGTCCATCATTTCTGATTTCAAAAATCTGGCGGTATTTTCTGAGTGTTTCCTTATCGATGTCATCCATCGTGTAGTATTCCAGAATAACACTATCATTACCTTCCGGATTCTGATCCCGAATCATTCCTCTAATTTCATGTTCTGTAGCATGATAATCACCCTCGTGATTTCTCTTATATGTTCCCTTATATGGATTTTCACCCACATACACCGGACGCATATTAAACTCAGCTCGTGGAACATGTATAACAATCACTGTAACGCCATCGTCTTCCACCTTGAATACATCGTCATCTTTCAGTATGTTGACATTTACCTTGCTTCCATTAATGGTATTCCAAAAATCCTCTTTTTGCTTATCAGGATTGCCAATGCCCTGTATTATAAATCGTTCTTCCAGTTTGGTCTTGGTTTTATCTTCCTCAACCCCTAGAATAATATAGCCGCCCTTTGTATTAGCAAATGCAGAATATGATTCGTAGGCGGATTTCGGCACATTCTTCTCTGCCTTTTTGCACTCTACATCTATTTTTTCACCTTGATAAATGAGGCTTTTTAATTCTTGCATATTCATCGTGTCACCTTCTTTCTATGAATAAATATAACTATCTTCCATCCACATATTTTTTTAATAATGTAAATTGCTTTGGAGATAGCTTGTTTTTTTCATTTGATTTTACTATCACCTCTATCTTTGGCAAAAAATAATTATCTGGAAGTGATTCTAAGTATTCTTGCAATGCTGATAATTCTAAGAACAAATACTCATTTTTTTGTACAAACCACTTGCAAAGAAAATTACATTTATCACTATTGCATTCTTTTCCGCATTCCAAATGTATTGTGGTTTTATCTATTTTTTCCAAACATCTATTTTTACAATTACTTGATTCCTCATGTGTCATCTGCGGTAACTCTACATAAACTGTAAGTATAATTTTTTCAACAATACTATGTTGTTCCAAAAAATTCATCGTTTTATCTTTATTTAAATAGTATATTGTCTCTATTTCATACCCCGTTGTAACTAAATGTGAAAGCCAATGAAATCTTGATGTTTCTCCCATATTATCTAAATTATGGTTCAATACTAATGCTGATACACGATAATTACTCATATCCAACAAGTCTGCTAGTCGCAAAATAATCTTTGTAAATTTTTGACTCCATAATTTTGAACTTGCACTTGATTTTATTTTGTAGACTTCATTTACATTGTATCCATGTGCTTCTGATACTTCTGCAACAATTTCCCTAAGTGCACTATCAATAAAGCCTAATTCATTTCGACTTCTTATTTCCAAAGCACTATTTTTTGCATGACTCTCACGTACTAACTTCTCATAAAATGAGTCCATTTTCATATAATATTCTTTGAGTAATCTCTTTACGGGGCGCATTGCTAAATCCGATTCATTTAATGCTTCACGAATGTCATTAACAAAATCCGAGTATATTTTATTACTTTCAAAAGTTCCAGACTGAATGTCATCCAAATCTGGAAATGTAACCATCGATATATCATGTAAATAGCATGCAATAAACAAAACATAATAATCATTTTTTGATATATCTATATAGTCAATTGCACGAATGATCTTTATTGAATTCTGAATTAAATCCACTGCATGCTCTTGATTGTGAAGAGTATAGAAATACAAATGTTTTGAACCATTTTTCCATATATCACATGTGTATTTATGGACCAAAATCAGGTTATCAATATATAGTGGTACACTTACAAATGTTCTAAATTCCCCTAACACCTGAATAATTGAATAATCAATTGCATACTGATACTCATCTTTCATAAAATCGTCTTTTAGAATTCTAAACTCATCAAGTGAGAAATTATTATTTCGTAAATAAATTAATACCCTCAGTTCCGAGTATGTAATTTTTCTATTGTTCTTCTTCTGCAAGACAACGTCATCACTTACTTCAATTTGCATTAAACTTGATATATATGCATTAATACATTTCCTTTGCATTTCATCAGAATTAGTTGTAACTAAACTTGAGATTTCAAAAAAATCATTTCCCATAAGCATTTTTAACGGATATTCATTACATACTTTCTTTAATTCATCTTTTACTAAATGAATTCTAATATTATCTGTCTTTTTTCGCACATATATATTTTTTTCTTTAACCATATTGATTAATGTTGTATACCAAGATACTTCTGTTAAAGCTTTACCATTCCCATCAATGTAAATCTTATATGCCGCATATAAGTACGAAGTTTTTTTATTGCTTTTTCCAAATAATAATTTATTTAATTCAAGAATTTTATCTACAATTACAGAATAATCCTCTCCCTTCTCTTTCATTGATTTCAAGACGAAACTTAGTGTTGCTCCTAAAGTATCTTCATTATACTTATCAAAGAATTCCGTAAGACTCTTATTCCTATTATTTTTGTCTAAAAACTCTAAATCACGCAAAATTTCTTTCTGAATTAACTCAGTATCTTCTTCTCCTCTAAATTGAAGATCTTTATTTCTATACTTAAAAAATTTTTTATATCTAATCAATTTCTTTTTGTATGATGCCTTATATTTCTTATCATCTTCACTCAATTTTTCATCATTAAGTTCAGATGTAACTTGATTTAGTTCACTATTTATAACTTCCAAAATACATCCTGTTTTATTCAACAATATTCTGCTTTCTTCATCTGAAAAGCTTGTATTTATATCAAATGCTGTTTTTGATGTTTCACGACCAATACAATGAATATAAACTTCTCCCTCTTTTCCATCTGCAATTTTAGTAATTGTACTTTTCTCACCTGGTTCATGAATGTTTATTTCATAAAAATCTCTTTTTTCCCTTACAAAATCTATTACTTCCTTAGAGAGACTATTATTTGTAATGTTATATAACTTATCCATCAATGTAGAAACATCCCTGTTGATTGTTTCAATTTTTTTACCAAAATCATTTACATCATTTATTTCATTGGTAAATATTACTGAGTCATCAACATAAAAAAACATTTCACCCGGAAAAACATTTTTGTAAATTTTCTCAACCTCCACCATAAAAAGATTTGCCAAAAAATAACTTTGAGGCAGTCCTTGTGGCAATCCCATAGCAAATCTACAACTATCCGTTATTTTTCCACTTGAATATATATCCATTTCTTCCTTGCTAAGTTTATCTATTTCAACAAAAATTAGTTTTTCCAAGATTCTATATAATGTTTTTTTGTCGGCTTCCAAATATTGAACCGGGATTTGCTGCACTACATAATTATATAAACTTATAGGATTTATAGATGGGAAGAAATTTTCTATATCTAAGTTCACTTCCCATTTGTATTCGCCGTTGTCATGAAATCTTTTATAATAATCGTTCGCTTTTGAGGTATACTCCTTATATTGCTCCTGCCACGGTTTAAATAACTTTTCTGGTTCATATGCCACTCTGTTGCCATAAAAATTATGCGGAATAAGTCTACTCAAGTTTGACATTGAAATTACATTATCAGCATCAAAATCATAAATTAAAATATTAAGCATGGCAACCGCAGTTATCTGATCAAGTAAACAAGCAGAATGTAACGGACGAAAGACAACTTTATCCTTCTTTTCATCATATTTCTTTGGTTTAAAAAATATATGTGCATGCAAATATTGTTGCTCATCTATCAATTGGTGTAAACGAATCTGTATCTTTTCAATCCATTTTTCTATATTTTCCTTATCAAATTTATCTTTCAATTTATTGAGTTCTTTTTTATCATCCTCATCCAATATTTCCCTATTTAAAATATATGAATCGACAGAATACAATGCTAAATATATATTCTGTTTGCTAAACAACTTACTGTAAATATCCAATTCATTATATTTCATCCCCAAGTACCTCCCCTCTTCTAGATACAAACTTCGAAATACATTTTTCTAAAGTTTCATCATATTCCTCTGTAATATCTATTTCCTCAGCAATTACAAAACCTTTATCATGCATAAATTCTATTTCAACTTGAATTTTATCTTTTTTTACATAATATGGGTTTATCGAATTGCTAAGTTTTAATTTTCCTTTTTCATATATCCAAGCTCTGTCAATCCTGATTGAGCAATCGCTTTCCATTCCCATTTTTTCTAATTTAGTTATAATCTTATCTGATAATATCTGATATTTTAATTTTAACGCTCTTTGGCACAAAACAAAGTCTTCTACAAATGCTCCCAAGTATGTTTTGTTGTAAACATACTCTGGATTAACTGCAACCAAATATTCAGAAAAAGCTTTTATCATCATTTCAATATCTTTTGATTCCTCATCTGATATTTCATGACATACTACAAATTTCTGTAAATTTCTCGTGTTTTGCTTGTTCATAGTTTCCTTTCTCCATATCATAATCGTCAGGTATTTCATTACCTGATATGGGGATTTCTATTTCATTTATCCACCATTTGTCAATCTTCCGATACATGTCTAATAATGATGAAAATAATTTCACATCTTGTTCATTAAATCCTTTATTCAGATTTTTTAACAATTCATGTGTTATATCATTCCTTCTTTGCCGAGTTTTCTGATATATTTCATATTCTTCATGTGTAATTACATTTTCTTTTATAAACCATTTTAAAGATGCGTTTTCTATGTTTTTATCTAGAGTTCTTACTTCTCTTTTATAGCTCAATGATTCTTCGCACACCATTTTGTCATCTTCAAAATGTATGTTTTCTGAATAAAACTCTCTAATTTGTCCGATAACATATTCTTTAAGACATTCATAGTTTAATACAAACATTGAAGCAAAGCTCACATTATATTTCAGAATTCCTTCGTCTAATATATTGCACCAATTATCCACAGATTTTCTCTATCCCCTTTCTTACAGTTCATCCTCCAATGGTCTCCACCGATCATCAGACATGTCATCAACGAACTCCGTATTATTGATATACAGCTCATCATCAATATCCCGCACAAATCCCCAGTGCATGTTATATTTTTCTGCATACTCTTTGAATGCATTAAATTTGTTTCCTATCTGTAAATCAATATTTTTACTGTGACCGGAAGCTTCTCCACCCTTTGTTTCGATAATCCAATCTGTACCATCTTTCAAGTGAATAATGTAATCCGGATAAAACAGCCATTGCTTTAAAAAAGCATCCGTATACACGATAGAAAGATATTGCTGACCGGTATCACCATTTTTATAAACCCATTCTACCGAATCATTTTTTTCGCAATAACGCTCAAATAACCTTTCTGGATGACTTCTTGTCTTATCCGTAATAAATTCATTCGTGTACTCTTTGTAGGCATTCATGCGCAGTAATTGACGATTCTTTACTTCGCTATACTTATATATTTCCATTTCAGGAATGTGGAACTCTGAAGTTTTTGGATGAAGTACAAGTGTCATCTGCTTACCACCCATTTGAGCAGTTACATTCTTAAAATCCATTTTAAGCTGCTTTACATTGTTAATCACAAATGCATAAAAATCCGAATTCTCCAATTCAATTAACTTGTACTTTCTCTTTTTCCCCTTGCTAAACATTCTCCTAAGAATATTCTTTACTTTCTGAGACTGCATACCCGTAACCTTTTTAATCTCATCAACAGAGTGTAACAGGTAAATACCATGTGTATGTGTATTCACAGTTGTCTTAATTTTGATTTTGTCATCAGAATCACTTCGTGCAAGATCTTCTGTTGTTCTAAATATTCCCTGAAGAATTTTATTATCAATTTCATGGCTAAAGTTGTAACCGCCCGCTTCAAAATTTTCCTGATTTACCTTCTTATCAGAACCCAAATGATACTTTTCCTTGAAATAAGCATATACCTTTTCTAACGTTTCACGTTCTCCAAGACCATCGAAATCCAAATCTCGCATTTCCTTTGTGAGAGTAAAGTCTTTTGCTTCATCCCGAAGGAACAACCTACGTACCTGATATGCTTTATCAAGTGCAGACAGCAATCCCATCTTGTATTGCGTATCTAATGTATAGATATAACAATAATCCAGAATATTAGGCCCATAATGTTTGCCTTCAGGCATTCGACGGATTCTACCTATGGTTTGAATCTGGAAATCCTCACTGCCTCCTTCTCGCAATTTCACAAGAATCTTTGCTCTTGGACAATCCCATCCAGTAGATATTGCCTGCTTCATTAACAGAAATGCAGGTGAACCATCCAACTTAGTCAAATCATCACTGACAATCTTTTCATCACTCATCCAAATATTGACCATACCATTATCGTAGGTATATCCCATGCTATCCAGCTTTTCTTCCACTGCTTTAATTGTTTCCGGCTGTCCCATAGGAAACTGTATCAGCACAAGTGGTCTTACTTTGACGTCCAGTTTATTATATGCATCCGCAATCTCTTTTCGTTTATCGTCCGCCAAATCTAGTAAATACTCATAATCATTCAAGATTTCTTTTCGCTCATCCACACCCTCATTGACATAAATTGCTCTGGTTATCAAACCTGCAGCAATAACATCTTCTTCACTAATTTCATAGTATTCCTGATGCGGGACTTTATTTGCGGTAGCAGAAACACGAATAATGTTCTTAGCAGCAAATGCACTAATTACATCATCTGCCTTTTTCGTATTATTCAGGTGTTCTTCATCGATAATCACTACAAATTCCGTTCCATCTTTGTGGGCTTCTGCAATCTTTTCAAATAAATTCGATCTTTCACTATCTTTTAATGCAGTATTTCCTTTTTTCGTAACAAGCTCCCAGTTGATAAAAGTAACACTTCCCGGTTCAAATCCTACCATCATAGAATACATAAGATTTCTTGTATCTATATGTGGTGCCAACTGTTCCATTCTCTCTTTGCTCTGTTCCTCCAGATTTCCTTTTCCCGGACATAACCATACAAACGCTGTATTTTTGCTTGTATTTTTCAGAAACTCATCTACATATTTAATAAGAATGATTGTTTTTCCTGCACCAGTTGGTGCCTTCACAGTAATGACCTGTTTACTTGTGGTTTCAACTGTTTTATCTATCAGATATTCCACGCATTGTGTCTGAAACTCATAATCCTTAATTTTTTCTACCATAATTCTCCTACCTCTCTTAGCTCAAAATCAAAGTAGCAATTTGGAATAATCTTTGTGTTTATATTCTGCAATAACTTCTCTTGGGATGTCGACAATAATACATCCTGATTGATAAATACCACTTCTATATCCTTGTATTCATCAAAATGTTTTTCAAATTCATCCATCTCATCGTCATCCATAATCATAATATACTTTTGATTATCAACTTTAACTCCATACTGTAACTGAATCATTTCCTTTATATGTTCAAGAAGGTCATCATATATTTCTTCGCTCTCCTTATCTACGAAATCTGTTTTATAGTATTTTAGATTTACTTTCTGTCCTTGGGAATATTCACTTCCATCTTCTCTTTTTCCGGTTATAACTGTTTTTAATCGTTGATAAGTAACTTCTTCACAAATATTATTCTCGTTGTTGGTACAAAGAATAAATTTTCTATTTCCACCATCTTCACTATTCAAATCAAGAACAGCTTGTCCGGTAGTTCCAGAACCTGCAAAAAAATCCAAAATTATAGCATCATCTTTTGCACAGAACTTAATTAAAAACTTAATTAAATCAACAGGTTTAGGATTGCTAAAAACATTGGTTTTATTAAATATTTTTTTCAATTCTGCTGCTCCGTCTGAAGTTGTTCCATACTCTGTCATGAGTGATCTTGGTTTATAACCTTCTGGTTGTCTTTGCTTAAAATGAACCGTCCAATTATCCTTGATTTTTATAATTCTTACCTCTCCCTGTTCTAAATCAGATAAAAAACGACTTTCTGAACGAAGCCAGCTAATAGGTTCTCCATTTTCATCTTTTTCTAAAATTGTACCATCAGGACATTTGATTGGATAATACTGTTTCCCAGATTTTCTTTTAAACGTATCCCAAAAGAAACGCCCTCTTTCATCTTTTTCTTTATAACGTGTAAGGTATTCGTCACCATATGGAATAAATATATTATCCAATGCTTCCTTATCTAATGCATAAAACAATACATACTCATGCTCAGTTGCTACATGACGAGAATCATTGCCGCCACCTTTTTTCTTCTGCCAGATAAGAGAGGTGATATAATTACTCTCACCTAAAATTGAATCACACAGAATCTTAAGTTGTGACTGCTCATTATCATCAATACTTATAAAAATCATTCCCTTCTTACTTAACAATCTCTTTGCAAGTTTAAGACGGGATGCCATAAACGATAACCATTTACTGTGCCTAAACGTATCTTCATATGCAACCTGTACGTCATTGTAAATAAAATCCTTACTTCCGGTATTATAAGGTGGATCAATATATATTACATCTATCTTCCCTTTATGTGTCTTTTCCAACAACTTAAGTGAATGCAGATTATCCCCTTCCAATAGAAAATTATACTGCTCGCTTTCTGGATTTCCAACAATTTCCTTATCTTCTACTTCTGTAAATACCGGAATATGTGTACGCATTTTTACATCCACTTCTTCTTCATGTTCGTAAACGCACCATAGCGAGTACTCCTTAAATTTTACAGCCGTCATCCCTGGCGAC
>OFRY01001384.1_pt1 | contig 10690 bp, 5 predicted proteins | sample 1543171 | NCBI WGS metagenome assembly OFRY01 (sample SAMN04209240, study PRJEB22552) | human gut metagenome | biome: gut; material: feces | host: Homo sapiens | place: USA: Oklahoma | reverse complement strand
GTAACTACTCCCCACATCTTATTAAATGTATACATATTAAAAGGAAGTGAATACAATTCACCCTTATAATTAGCCACCGGCGAATTCGTAAAACGGTTAAACTCTGCGAACTGTGTAATATAATTCCATACTTTTTTGTTATTTGTATGGAATATATGTGCACCATATTTATGTACATGGATTTTTTCTATCTCTTCCGTATATACATTTCCGGCAATATTCGGGCGTTTATCGATCACCAGAACGGATTTTCCCGTTTTCCTGGCCTCATGTGCAAACACTGCTCCGTATAATCCGGAACCAACTACCAAATAGTCATATTTTTTCATGTTCAGTTCTTCCCCTTCTTTATTTATATTCTTTCAGGTAATAGGATTATTCTATCATATATCTTGGTTAACTGAAAGATGCTGTCTTATTTTTTGTATCATTTCGCTCTTTCACTTTATCACGTTACCAAACGATTGCATTTCTTTACCGAACATATTATACTATTTAAAAATGAAATAATTCAATTTGAGGTGAAATTATGCATAAAGAATTTTTAATGGGAAATGCTGCCATTGCCCTCGGTGCTGTTGCCGCCGGCGTCAATGTTGTGGCAGGCTATCCCGGAACACCATCTACCGAAGTGCTCGAAACAGTTGCCAAAAACCGGCCGGACGATGTCTACGTAGAATGGTCCGTGAATGAAAAAGCCGCAATGGAACTGGCTGCCGGAGCAGCTTATGCCGGAGCCCGGTCAATGGTAACTATGAAACAGGTCGGACTAAATGTGGCATCTGATCCTTTGATGAGCCTGGAATATGTTGGAATCAAAGGAGGAATGGTCATTCTTGTCGCAGATGATCCTGGCCCGATCTCTTCTCAGACCGAGCAGGATACCAGGCATTTTTCCAGATTTTCCAAACTCCCTTGCTTTGATCCATCATCCGCTCAGGAAGCGTATGAGATGATCCAGGAAGCTTTCGAGTATTCTGAAGAATATGGTACTCCTGTGTTCTTACGACCAACCACAAGAGTCTGTCATGGCTATGCCTCCGTCACAGTAAAGGACGAGAAAGAATTTACGCAGCATAAACCCGAAGGATTCATCAAAGATTCCAAACGCTGGGTCATCTTCCCAAGATTATCTTTCATGAATCACCAGAAGATCGAAGCGCGAAACAGAGAATTATCAGATGTCTTTTCTTCTTATGACAAGAATAAGATTCATCCGTCCTGCGAAACATTTAAAGATTCAAAGAAAGGGATTGCAACCGGAGGAATCAGTTATACCTATGCAATGGAAACATTAAAGAACACTGGTATGGTAAAAAACTTAAAAGTTGCAACTCCTCATCCATTTCCGGAAAAACTGGCCGTTGAATTTCTGACTGGTCTGGATGAAGTTCTTTGTCTGGAGGAATTAGATCCGGTCATCGAGCGGGAACTTACCTACATCTGTGGGAAATACCACCTTCCGGTAAAAATACGTGGAAAACTAAGCGGAGACACTGCCTGTGCCGGAGAAAATACCAGAGACAGCGTAACTTCCTATATTAATACTTTTCTCGGCCTTTCCGACCGGAAAGACGCCGGACTTCCTGTAGCGCCGGAACTTCCGGTCCGTCCGCCGGTACTCTGTGCCGGATGTCCGCACCGTGCTTCTTTCTACGCGGTCAAAAAAGCTATGAAGGGAAAGAAAACTATTTTCTGTGGGGATATTGGCTGTTACACACTTGGAAATGCCATGCCGCTCGACATGGTTGACACCTGTCTGTGTATGGGTGCCGGACTGAATATTGCACAAGGGGTAGAAAAAGTTGAACCCGATACAACTTGTTTCGCATTCGTCGGCGACTCTACCTTTTTTGCATCTGCAATCACAGGTGTTGTTAATGCCGTTTATAATCAGGCCAATATGGTACTCATTGTACTGGATAACTCCACAACTGCCATGACCGGTCATCAGCCTCATCCCGGAACCGGACACACTGTTATGGGAGAGATTGTCCAAAAAATCAATATCGAACAGGTACTTCACGGAATCGGTGTAACAGACGTTGAAACTGTTAATCCATTAGACCTGCATACATCTGTAGAATGCGTACAGAAGATGGCAGAGCGTTCCGGTGTGAAGGCAATCATTTTCAAATCACCTTGCATTGCAGTCACAAAACCGGCCGCACCTCTTCATGTTTCCTCTGACAAATGTATCGGCTGTAAAAAATGTATAAAAGAACTGGGATGCCCGGCTATCGTTCTTAATAACGGCAATGTCTGTATTGACAGTTCAATGTGTACAGGATGCGGCCTTTGCAGTCAGGTCTGCCCGGTAACTGCTATTACAGGAGGTGAAGATCATGAATAATCAGAAAAATATTGTCCTCTGTGGAGTTGGTGGTCAGGGAACTGTCCTCGCTTCCAAGCTGCTCGCAGCAGCAGCCATGAGTAAAGATATTCCGGTCATGAGTGCCGAAACGATCGGTATGGCACAACGAGGCGGAAGTGTATTCAGTCATCTTCGTATGGGAAATGATCTGTATTCTCCTATGATCGAAACAGGAACTGCTGATCTTATTATAGGATTTGAACCTGGTGAAACGGTCCGGATGCTTCCTTACCTGAAAACCGGTGGACACGTTGTTGTAAGCACCCGTGCAGTTAAACCTGTTACTGCTACTCTAAGTGGTTTTGACTACGATGCCCCCCAGATGCTCGATTACCTGAAAGCAAATGTTCCGAATCTCACCTTTGTAAATGCTGATCAGGCATGCAGCGATATTGGTTCCTCCAAGGTACTGAATATGGTACTTTTAGGAGCCGCCATCCGTACCGGAGTATTGGATTTTACCATCTCTGAAATCGAAAGCATTATGAAGCAGACACTTCCGGAGAAGTTCCACGAGATGAATCTCCGGGCACTGAATTACAATATATAACAATCAGATCTATCATTAACCAACCGCTCCTGCATTATTGATATATAGGAGCACACCAAAAGAAAGGCGAGGGCATACATATGCAAATTACTGAAACACAAATCGCACAAGTCAACAAACAGATCAAGGCACTTCTTTCCGCAGAAAGTTTCTATGGAAAGAAATTAGAAGAAGCCGGCGTTAACAGCATCCAGTCTGCTGAAGATTTTCAGAAGCTTCCGTTTTCCGAAAAAAATGATCTGAGAAATGCTTATCCTCTTGGACTTATGACTGCCCCGGAAGAAAAAATTGTCCGCATTCATTCATCTTCCGGTACAACAGGACTGCCTGTCATCATCCCATATACCCAGAAAGATGTTGATGACTGGGCTGTCATGTTCAAACGTTGTTATGAAATGGCCGGTATGACAAATATGGACCGCATCCAGATTACACCGGGATATGGTCTCTGGACCGCCGGAATCGGTTTCCAGGCAGGAGCAGAAAGATTAGGCAGCATGGTTATTCCAATGGGACCTGGTAACACGGACAAACAGTTACAGATGATGATGGATATGAAAACAACCGTTCTTGGTTCTACCTCATCTTATGCCCTTCTTCTTGCAGAAGAAATCCAAAAACGAGGGATTAAAGACAAGATTCATCTTAAAAAAGGTATCATTGGTTCCGAACGCTGGGGTGAAAAGATGCGGAAACGTATCACAGAGGAACTTGGTATAGAAATCTATGATATCTATGGCCTGACCGAGATCTACGGACCAGGAATTGGAATCAGTTGTTCCCATGACTGTGGTATGCACTACTGGGATGATTATATTTACATCGAAATTATTGATCCTGTTACAGGCGAAGTATTACCTGACGGTGAACTTGGAGAGATTGTCATTACTACATTAGTAAAAGAGGGGGCTCCTCTTATCCGTTACCGTACCCACGACCTTTCCCGTATCATTCCTGGAGACTGCCCTTGTGGAAGCAAATTCCCTCGTCTTGATACCATCATGGGACGTACAGACGATATGATGAAGATTAAAGGTGTCAACGTATTCCCTGCACAGATTGAGGAAATCCTGAAAGAATTTCCTGAGGTATCCAGTGAATACCAAATCCGTATCTCTCATCTGGAAGGAAAAGATACCATGCGTATCTATGTTGAGACAAACGGAACCGTAGACTTCCTGGATCTCGCAAAACGTATTGCTTCTAAAGTTAAAAGCCGTATTGGATTTACACCGCTTGTAAAAGTAGTAGAGATCGGCTTGTTGCCTCGAAGCGAGAAAAAGACCAAACGTGTCATCGACGAACGTTACGAATAATAATATAATATAAAAAGAAATACATCATTGAAGCTGATTCTTCGTTTTTTGAAGTAACCTGCGAAATGATGTATTTCTTTTTATATTATATTGTTTTCGTTTATAAACCAAGTTCATCGGATATAGCGCACATTTCTTCCAGACCTATATCAATCAGATCTTCCAGCATCAAACCTGTAAACTCAATACTTTCCATGTAATCTCTGTTGGCTCCTTTTGCGAATCTTGCTTCGTTAAAACGCTTTAATACGGATTTTCTTTTTACACTTGCGATCTTTTTATCCGGATAAATCTGTGCAACCGCTTTTAAAAATCCACTCATCGGATCTGCTGCAAGAAGTGCATACTGAATCTTAGTTCTAGCTTTTACACCGCTTTTTGGATTATGTGCACAAATGGCTCCGAAAAGGATCGGATCATCAATTCCTTCTTTCTTTAGGATTTCTACAGATGTCGGTCCATGTACGCTAAGATCATGCTGCCAGTCACACTGCTCCTCATCAAGATCATGCAAAAGTCCTGCAATTCCCCAATATTCTACATCATCCGGTGCAAGACGTTTGGCAAGTCCCCTCATAATTGCCTCCACAGCCAGAGAATGTGTGATATAATGTTCTCCTTTCATATATTTGGTTAAGATTTCATACGCCTGATCTCTTGTCATCTTTGTTCCCTCCTGTAATATTTTCTCGATAATATTGTTTACCGCCATTTTAACACACTAACAGAGTAATGTAAACAAGTGTAAAATCTGCCGATAATACATACAGAGAAAAAGAGCAGTGAAACATTTTTTGTTCCTCTGCTCTTGCATTACGCTGTTACTGACTTATCTGCAATTGTCCCCGAAGGCATACAATACTGTTCTTCTACTCTTCTGGTACAACAATCAGTTCTTTTGTATAGTCATTCAGGACTTCGCATCCATCTTCTGTAATAAGTACAAGGTCTTCGATACGAACACCGATGTTCTCATCTGGAAGGTAGATTCCCGGCTCTACTGAGAAGCACTGTCCAACTTTGATGATATCTGTGTTAACAGATGATACATCACCGAACTCGTGATCTTCCAGTCCGATAGAATGTCCTGTTCTGTGTGTGAAGTATTCTCCGAATCCTTTTTCTTCGATGTAGTTTCTTGCTGCAAGGTCAACATCGCACATTCTGTTACCTGGTTTTGCAGCTGCAATACCACGTAAGTTAGCCTCTAATACTACATTGTATACTTCTCTTGCACGGTCAGATACTTCCCCAATGAATACAGTTCTTGTCATATCTGATGCATAATTGTCTTTGAATCCACCGATGTCAAGGATTACACAGTCTCCGCGTTTTCCTTTTGAATCATCTGTTACATGATGTGGATCTGCAGCACCGTGTCCATATGCTGTAATTGGATCGAATGATACGTCTTCGCATCCGAGTTCTTTGTAGATCTCACGCATCTTTGCATTTAATTCTTTCTCTGTTAATCCTTTTGCTACCCATGGAATGATCTTGTCCATAGCAATATCATTTATCTTAGAAGACTTTCTCATGAGATCCTGTTCTTTCTCATCTTTTACCATACGGATGTAATCGATGATCGGAGATCCGTTCACGAATTTGCTTCCTCCGCCCAGTTCCTGCAGACGAATAAGGAATTTAGAAGGCCATGTCTTGTCGATTCCCATAGTCTTATCTTTTTCCACATATTTGCTTAAGATCTCTACTCCGTCTTCGATATCATCATAGTAAATAATATCTACTCCGAGATCTGACTCCTGTGGGAATAATTTGTTGATCATCATCTTATGATTTCCGTTCACATTCAGATACAATGCCAGAAGTCTTTCTCCTGGAAAGATCCATTTTCCTGTCAGATAGAAAATCGCAACAGGATCAGAAATGATCATCTGTGGAATCTCATGCTCCTCCATTGATTTTAATACTCTTGTAAGTTTACCTTGATCCATAATAGAAACCCAACCTTTCTTAAATGTTGACAGAATCTGTTGCTTTTTTTCGCCGATTCTCACTGACAATTATTATAGACTTTCTGAATATAAAAGTCAATTTATTCTATTGTTCTTTGATAAATATCCATAAACTTCTTTTTTTTAAAAAGTCAGAAGATTAATAGATGTTATCTACAGGACCTGCCACCGGCAGCTCCTTACGAACGCATGGCAATAAAAAAGAAATCATTCACACTTTCGCATGTGAATGATTTCTCTTTATAAACTGTTCTATTTTATTCTTCGTCTTCAGATGTTGCAGTTACTGCTTCCTCATCAGAAGCACCTTCCTGCTTCACATCTTCTGCATCTCCGAATTCAAAATCAAAATCATCTTCAAAGTCCAGTTCGTCTTCCATTTCCATCTCTGTATTCAGCTTGATGTCACGGTATTTTCTCATACCTGTTCCGGCTGGGATATGTTTACCGATGATAACGTTCTCTTTCAGACCTACCAGCGGATCGACTTTACCTTTGATAGCAGCTTCTGTCAGGACTTTTGTTGTCTCCTGGAATGAAGCGGCTGACAGGAATGAATTTGTAGCAAGGGAAGCTTTTGTAATACCCATGATGATCTGCTCACCTGTTGCAGGTTCTTTACCTTCTGCTTCCAGAGCTTCATTTACATCCTCAAACTCAAGTCTGTCAACATTTGTTCCCGGAAGGAATTCTGTGTCTCCGGACTCTTCGATACGGATCTTCTTCAGCATCTGACGAACGATAACCTCGATATGCTTATCGTTGATCTCAACACCCTGCAGACGATATACACGCTGAACCTCACGGATCATGTAATCCTGAACTGCACGCACACCCTTGATTCTCAGGATATCATGCGGATTTACACTACCTTCTGTCAGCTCATCGCCGGCCTCAAGAACCTGTCCGTCAAGGACTTTGATACGAGAACCGTATGGGATCAGGTAAGTCTTGGAATCGCCTGTCTCCGGATCGTTTACGATGATCTCACGTTTCTTCTTAGTGTCGTTGATCGTGGCAACACCTGGGATCTCTGTGATGATTGCAAGACCCTTCGGCTTTCTTGCCTCAAAAAGCTCCTCGACACGAGGAAGACCCTGTGTGATATCTCCACCGGCAACACCACCGGTATGGAAAGTACGCATGGTCAGCTGTGTACCTGGCTCACCGATAGACTGTGCTGCGATGATACCAACAGACTCACCAACCTGTACCGGCTCACCGGTAGCCATGTTCGCACCATAACATTTTGCGCAGACACCAACCTTGCACTTACAGGAAAGGATGGTACGGATCTTCAGTTTGTCGATCGGTCCGCCTGTCTGGTTGCTTACGCCCTCTTTCATGATACGGGCTGCACGCTTCGGTGTGATCATGTGGTTTGCTTTAACAAGGATTTCTCCGTCTTTATTCTTAACTGTCTCACAGGAGAAACGTCCTGTGATACGCTCCTGAAGGCTCTCGATCTCTTCTTTTCCGTCCATGAATCCACGAACGACCATACCGGAGATCTCTGCTCTGTTCTCACAGCAGTCCGCCTCACGAACGATCAGATCCTGGGATACGTCAACAAGTCGTCTTGTCAGGTATCCGGAATCGGCTGTACGAAGAGCGGTATCAGAAAGACCTTTACGAGCTCCATGAGCGGACATGAAGTACTCCAGTACGTCAAGACCTTCACGGAAGTTTGACTTGATCGGGAGCTCGATGGTATGACCGGTTGTATCAGCCATCAGTCCTCGCATTCCGGCAAGCTGTTTGATCTGCTTATCGGAACCACGGGCTCCGGAGTCAGCCATCATGAAGATGTTGTTGTACTTATCAAGACCTGTAAGAAGTGCCTTTGTAAGCTCATCATCGGTCTTCTTCCAGGTATCAACAACCTCTTTGTAACGCTCTTCCTCTGTGATAAGACCACGTTTGTAGTTCTTTGTGATACGGTCAACAGTATCCTGAGCCTGCTTGATCATCTCCGGCTTCTGCGGCGGCACGGTCATATCGGAAATAGATACGGTCATGGCTGCACGTGTGGAGTATTTGTAACCCATAGACTTAACGGAGTCAAGTACCTCGGCTGTCTTTGTTGCACCGTGAGTATTGATAACCTTTTCAAGGATCTGCTTCAGCTGTTTCTTACCTACAAGGAAATCAACCTCAAGAAGCAGTTCGTTTCCAGGTACGCTTCTGTCCACAAATCCAAGGTCCTGCGGAAGGATCTCGTTGAACAGGAAACGTCCCAGTGTGGACTGAACATTGCCGCTTAAAACAGTTCCGTCCGGCATTGTCTTATGACAATGGACAATGATCTTTGTCTGGAGTGTGATGACCTTGTTCTCGTATGCAAGAATTGCCTCGTTGACACTCTTGAAGAACTTGCCCTCACCCTTGTTTCCAGGTCTTTCCTGTGTCAGGTAGTAGATACCAAGGACCATATCCTGTGAAGGAACGGCTACAGGACCACCATCTGACGGTTTCAGAAGGTTGTTCGGTGATAACAGAAGGAAACGGCACTCTGCCTGTGCTTCCTGGGAAAGCGGAAGATGCACGGCCATCTGGTCACCATCGAAGTCGGCGTTGAACGCGGTACAAACAAGGGGATGCAGCTTGATCGCCTTACCTTCTACAAGGATCGGCTCAAATGCCTGGATACCCAGTCTGTGCAGTGTAGGTGCACGGTTCAACATAACCGGATGCTCTTTGATGACATCTTCCAGAACGTCCCAAACCTGCGTATCCAGCCGTTCTACCAGCTTCTTCGCATTTTTGATGTTCTGGGAAATGCCTCTGCTTACCAACTCCTTCATTACAAAGGGCTTGAACAGCTCGATTGCCATTTCCTTCGGAAGACCGCACTGATAAATTTTCAGTTCGGGACCAACGACGATAACGGAACGTCCGGAATAGTCAACACGCTTTCCTAACAGGTTCTGACGGAAACGACCAGATTTACCTTTCAGCATGTCAGACAGTGATTTCAGTGCACGGTTACCGGGGCCGGTTACCGGACGGCCTCTTCTGCCGTTATCGATCAGAGCGTCTACCGCTTCCTGCAGCATTCTCTTCTCGTTGCGAACAATGATATCCGGAGCACCCAGCTCCAGCAGTCTCTTCAGACGGTTGTTACGGTTGATGATTCTTCTGTACAGGTCATTTAAGTCAGACGTTGCAAAACGTCCGCCGTCCAGCTGTACCATCGGGCGCAGATCCGGAGGAATTACCGGTACGGCATCCAGAATCATCCATTCAGGGCGGTTGCCGGACTCACGGAACGCTTCTACAACTTCCAGACGCTTGATGATTCTCGCACGCTTCTGTCCGCTTGCATCCACCAGTTCATTTTTCAGGTCAACCGCTTCGGTTTCCAGATCGATGGCCTGCAGCAGCTCCTTAATGGATTCTGCACCCATGCCGACACGGAAACGGTTGCCCCAGGTTTCTCTTGCATCCTGGTATTCTTTCTCGGAAAGAACCTGCTTGTATTCCAGATTGGTGTCGCCCTTGTCCAGTACGATATAGGAAGCAAAGTAAAGCACCTTCTCCAGAACACGGGGGGACAGATCCAGGATCAGTCCCATCCGGCTCGGAATTCCCTTGAAATACCAGATATGGGAAACCGGCGCTGCCAGTTCAATGTGTCCCATACGCTCCCTGCGGACAGAGGCTTTTGTTACTTCTACACCACAACGGTCGCACACAACACCTTTATAACGGATTTTCTTGTATTTTCCGCAATGGCACTCCCAGTCTTTGCTGGGTCCGAAAATCCTTTCGCAGAAAAGTCCGTCTTTTTCAGGCTTTAAGGTTCTGTAATTGATCGTTTCCGGTTTCGTAACCTCGCCTCTCGACCAGCTCCTGATCTTTTCGGTAGATGCGAGACTTATCTGTAATGCTTCAAAATTATTCAGTTCGTGCAAGGAGTTTCCCCCCTTTTCTGTTCTCATCAAAATAGTGGTTACGTTTTTTATTCCCCGATGCGGTCTCCGGACTCCGCGGAAAGTATCCTGCGGAGTTTTGGCCGATGTTCCGGAGAATCTTTACTCTTCGCCTGAAAATTCTTCGAAGTCTTCCTCGAAAGTATCCGGTTCTTCTTCCGCCGCTTCCGTGAAAACCTCTTCGTTTTCATCCTCTTCCGGATTCTTTTCCGAAAAGCCCGAGCCTTCTTCGAAATATTCTTCAGCGGCTGTCGTTTTGTCGACGTCGCTGGCGATGATCTTTTCCAATTCAGGAAGCAGTTCTGTATCGTAGGAATCTTTCAGTTCCACTTCCTCTCCTCTGTCGTTGAACATCTTTACATCGAGGGCCAGACTCTGCATTTCCTTGATGAGCACCTTGAAAGATTCAGGAATACCCGGTTCCGGTATATTCTCACCTTTAACGATAGCTTCGTACGTCTTCACACGACCTACGACATCGTCTGACTTTACCGTCAGGATTTCCTGCAGTGTATAGGCAGCACCGTAAGCTTCCAATGCCC
>OFRY01001376.1_pt1 | contig 10752 bp, 10 predicted proteins | sample 1543171 | NCBI WGS metagenome assembly OFRY01 (sample SAMN04209240, study PRJEB22552) | human gut metagenome | biome: gut; material: feces | host: Homo sapiens | place: USA: Oklahoma | reverse complement strand
GGCGGCTTGATTGCCGAAGGCACGCCCTCTGAGATTCAGCAAAACGACGACGTAATCCGCGCATATCTGGGAGGTGATGAAGATGAAGCTTGAAATTCGGGATTTGTGCGTTTCCTACGGCGGCATCCGCGCGCTCAAGGGCGTCAGCCTGAGCGTCGATGAGGGACAGATTGTGGCGCTCATCGGTGCCAACGGCGCAGGCAAATCGACGACTCTACGCGCCATATCCGGCTTGCAGAAGGTGCAAAGCGGCTCGATTCTCTACGGCGGCGAGGAGTTGACCAGTCTGCCCGCCAAGGAAATCGTCCGGCGCGGCATCATCCACGTGCCGGAGGGCCGGCGCGTCTTTCCGGATATGACGGTGGCTGAAAACCTGAAAATCGGCGCATTCCTGCGAACGGATAAAGCCGCCATCGCGCAGGATATGGACTATGTCTATTCCCTCTTTCCCCGGCTGAAGGAACGAAGCTGGCAGCTGGCAGGTACGCTCTCCGGCGGTGAACAGCAGATGCTCGCAGTCGGGCGCGCGCTGATGAGCCGTCCGAAGGTGCTGATGATGGATGAGCCGTCGCTGGGTCTTGCGCCGCTGATCGTAAAGGACATCTTTTCCATCATCCGACGGGTGAATCAGGACGGCATCACCGTTTTGCTCATCGAGCAGAACGCCAACGCCGCCCTGCGCATCGCCGACTACGGCTATGTGCTGGAAACCGGAACGATTGCCCTGAGCGGCACGGGCGAAGAGCTGCTGAGGAACGAATCCGTTCGCGAGGCGTATCTGGGAAAGAAGAAATAAGCTCCTTTCCCGCCAAAAACCGAACAATTACCGTAAAGCTGCGTCTTCTCCCCGTCCCTACTCGTTTAAAACCAAACGCATAACACCCGCGGCATCCGTCAAAGCAGACGAATTCCGCGGGTGTTTCTTTTACACTTTCCCGTATTTCGAGTATAACAAAACGAATGTCGAATTTATTCTTGAAACCGAACATTAAAAGTGCTAAAATCTATTTCATTCCGAAATTAACCCGAATCTTTCCGAGCATTCGGTTTTATCGTTCGGGTTCTGTTTCGCCATTCTGAAAGGAGAACAACATCCATGAAGAAACTGCTTGCTCTGCTTTTCGCGCTCGTTCTGACCGCGACTGCTGCCTTCGCTCTCGCTGAAGACGCTTCCCCCATCGCCATCAAGGCGCTCATCCTGCCCAAGTTCGAAAGCGGCGAAATGGCAGGCGACTTCCCGGGTGAAGCGCAGTATTACTATGAAGGCTACTGCATGGGCGGCGAGGAATATGATATCGTCGGCGGCTTTGAGGGCAACAAGCTCTACGTCAAGGATGGCATTGCGCTGTATGTAACCGGCATGGGCAAGGTCAATACCGCCCTGAGCCTTCAGGCTGTTCTGATGGACAACCGCTTCGATTTCAGCAACGCCTACATCATCAGCACCGGCTGCGCCGGCTCCGCGATTGAGTACGGCGTGATGGGCGACGTGTTCGTCATCACCGCAACCGTTGACTTCGACCTCGGTCACCACGCTGACCCGCGTGAGCTTGCCGACGCGAACGGCACCACCTGGTACCATGACGCGAGCTACGACAGCGCCTCCTACAAGATCCTGAATCAGGAGCTGTGCGACAAGGTTTACAACCTCGTCAAGGATGTCAAGATCGAGACCACCGAGAAGACCCGCGCTTTCATGGCGGCTGCCTTCGACAACGCCGAGTGGGCGACCCGCGATCCGATGGTTCTGCGCGGCACGACCGTTACCGGCGACAACTACTGGAAGGGCGAGCATGACCACATGAACGCCCTGCTCATGAACGAGACCTATAGCTGCCCGGATCCGTACGCACTGACCGAGATGGAAGACAACGCTCTGGCTGTCGTCCTCGACCGTCTGGGCATGCTCGATCGCTACATCATCATCCGTGACTCCGTCAACACCGATGCGTTCATGAACGGTGCTTCCCCGGAGAGCCTGTGGGATCCGAACTTCGTCGATTCCCTCGCTTCCGATGAGAGCGTTGAGTCCGCTGATATCTTCGCCACCGCTATGGAGAATAACTTCAAGGTCGGCAAGGTTGTCATCGACGCAATCATCAACGGCGAACTGTAAGCCGGTTTTTAAGCTCATAAAATCAAGCCCGACGGGAGCTGCTCCTGTCGGGCTTTGATTTATCTTTATCCGCTCATGAAAAAGCGGGCTGAGTCCGCAAAATACGGAAGCCTTGCGCACGCAGGCAGCTTTGCGCAATTTCCTATACGTACATACGCCGCGTGAGCAGCACTTTGCAGCTTTGCTCACGCGGCGCATGTTTAACCCTGTCTTAGGACAGCAGCATTCTGTCGTTCGCGATTTCCTGACCTGCCGCCTTTTTTAACAGCTGCATCAGGTCTTCACGGGTCAGCTTCTTCTTTTCTTCCCCGCGCACATCGACCACAACGCGCCCCGCATTCATCATAATCAGGCGGTTGCCCATCGCGATGGCGTCCTTCATGTTGTGCGTAACCATCATCGCGGTGAGCTTCTGCTCCGCAACGATTTTCTCCGTCAGCTCCAGAACCTTCGCCGCCGTCTTCGGGTCAAGCGCGGCGGTATGCTCGTCGAGCAGAAGGAGCTTCGGCGGGTTATATGTGGCCATCATAAGCGTGAGCGCCTGACGTTGGCCGCCGGAAAGCAAACCCACGGGCTGGGTCATGCGGTCTTCGAGCCCCATACCGAGCAGGGAGAGGCGCTCGCGAAACGCCTGTCTGTCTTTGCGGGAGATGGCGCTGAGCCAACCGCCGTGCCCCGCTGCGAGCGCGAGGTTTTCTTCGATGGTCATGCCCGGTGCGCTGCCGCGCATGGGGTCCTGAAACAGGCGGCCGATGCTGCGGGCACGCTTATACTCCGGCATGAAGGTGATGTCCTTGCCGTCAAGCTCGATCTTGCCGCTGTCCGTGAAAAAGCTGCCGGAAATGGCGTTGAAGAGCGTGGATTTGCCCGCGCCGTTTGCGCCGATGACGGTGATGAAATCGCCCTTTGCGGCGTGGAAGCTGAGGTCTTCGATCGCCTTTTTGGCGTTGACCGTGCCGGGGTTGAAGGTCTTCGAGATATGTGTGAGTTTAAGCATGGGTGCGCTCCTTTCCGAAACGGCGCTTCAGATACGGAAGCTGTTTTTTGAGGTACGGCCCGGAGATTGCCAGAATGACAATAACGGACGAGACGAACTTGAGCATGAACGCGGGCAGGTTGAATCGCAGCGCGATGGTATACACAAGGCGGAACACGAACGCACCGACGACCATGCCGAAGATACGCAGCGGAATTTTGCCCTTGCCGAAGAACGCGCCGCCGATGAGGAGCGATGCCAGCGCAACCGTAACCATGCCGGTGCCGATATCGATGCTGACAGACTTTTGCGACTGCGCGAGCAAGCAACCTGAAAGCGCCGTAAACGCATTGGAAATGCACAGGCCGATGATGGTCGTTTTAACCGGGTTGATGGACGAGGAGCGAACCATGTCCGGGTTATTGCCCGTCGCACGAATAGCGAGGCCGAGGCGTGTACGGAGGAAAAGTCCCAAAACGACCGCCACGAGTACAACCGTGATGGTGATGACGATAAGCTTATATTGCCCCGCAAGCGGTGTGTTTTCGAGCACCGAACGCATTTTGGTGAAGACCGTATCGGAATTATTGAGGTTCAGAAGCGACGCGCCGTTCATGATGCCGATGTTGACGGAATAAAGCGCGGTATTGACGATGATGCCGGCAAGCAGACTATCAATGCCCATTTTCGTCTGCAAAAGAGCCGTGACGAAGCCGGAGACCATGCCGATCGCCATAGCGGCGGGGATTGCCAGAAACGGATGCCCGGAAAGCGCGACGGACGCGCCGACGACCGCGCCGAGCGTGAAGCAACCGTCTGTGGAAAGGTCGCATACGTTCAGCATGGAATAGCTCAAAAACAGTGCCAAAACAGTCAGCGAGCTGATGAGACCGAGCTCCAGCGCTGTCTGCCCAAGGGTCAGGATTGAATCGAAAGACATACAAAAACTCCTCGTTTTGAAGATTTGTGGTGATATGCCGAAGCCACGCGCCCGAAAACCGGGTGCATGGCAGCGGTGATTGCATTCTTATGGGTAAGTAAGGTATTGATGAAGTATGGTAGTATGAAGTGTTTGAAAGCTTATGGGGTAGGATAAGCTTTTGAGAGATTTAAATTAAGACTCGAGATCGCTGAAGCTCTCTGCGGTCGTGATCTCCTCCACTCTCGTGCAGTACGGGGCAAAAGTTTCGGAGACGGTATCGAAGTCGAGGCCGAGCTTTTCGCAGATTTCGGTGTTGACCGTTGCGGTGCCGTTGTCGAACGTGATGACCGGTGTGGTCGCCGGATCTTTGCCTTCGGTAAGGATGGAAGCGATCATATCTGCGGTCTCACGGCCGAGGTTTGCGTAATCGACGCCGTAGCCGAGGAACGCGCCGTTGAGGGCGAAGGAATCGGCGCCGGTGTAGTGCGGGATGCCTGCGTCAGCAAAGGTCTCGTAAATAGCGAGCTCTGCCTTCATGATGGTGTTATCGGTCGGGGTGAACACGGCGTCTACACCGTCGGAAACGAGAGCCTGTGCGGCGAGCGCGACTTCTTCGGCGGTCGTTGCGGTGCGCTCTACATATTCAACACCTTTGTCGTCGAGGTACGCCTTTGCGTGCTCGATGGCGGCGGTGGAGGAATCCTGTCCTACGTCGTACAAAAGGCCGATCTTCTTGGCATCGGGGTTCTGGGCGAAGATGAGGTTCATGACGGAGTTGGTATCGAGGTTATCGGAGGAGCCCGTCACGTTGCTGCCCGGCTCTTCAAGGGAAGCGACAAGACCCGCGCCGACCGGGTCGGACACGGCGGCGAACACGACAGGCGTTTTGCTGTCTTCGGTTGCGGACTGCATCGCCATGGCGACCGGGGTCGCGACACCGACCATGAGATCTACGTTATCGGCTGCAAAGTTTGCGATGATCTGATTCATGACGTTCGCGTCGGCGTTACAGTTGTCGTACTTCACGTTGATTGTGATGCCCTGCTCGCTTTCAATCTCGGCGAGACGTGCATTGATGTTCTCAACAATCTGGTTTAAGGAAGCGTCATCGACGTAGTTGCAGATGCCGATGGTGTACGATGCGCCGGAAGATTCTTCGCTTGCGGTGCTCTTTTCACTCGACACACTGCTTTCGGAAGCGGCGGACGAAGAAGAGTCGCTTGACGCGGAGGACGTGGAAGAAGCTGTGCTCTGACCGCTGCAAGCGGCGAGGCTGAGGGTCATAGCGGCAGCGGTGATCATGGCAAATACGTTTCTGAGTTTCATAAATTTATCGATCCTTTCAGGTTTGTTTTAATGCGTTCAAATGCGGGTTCAAAATTTCAGATGCAGCGCGGCTGCGCCATCGTTTTGTGTAAACAAACATGAAATAACCTCCCTGAAAAACAAAAAATCCTGTCCCTGCAATCACTTGCTGGGACAGGATCAAAATTCCTGCGGTGCCACCCGGCTTGGTATGTGAAACACACACCCTCTTACGCGTACCATCATACGCAGACCTTTGTTTACGGAGAGCCACACTCCGTCTCACATACTCGGGAAATCCTTTTCTGTTCGCCCTCAGAAGTCCATTCCGCTTTATCTTTCCGCCGTGATCCCACCATCCACGACTCTCTGTGAGAAAAGTTGCCTAAAGCGTACTCACTCTTCCTCAACGGTTTAGTGCATTGTAGCACACATTTTTTCGGTTGTCAATTAGGTTTTTGAAAAAATTTTGATTTTTGTAAAAAAGATAAATTTTGTTAAAAATGGCCCATCAGCAATGCTCAAGATTTATAAGCCACTCGGCGCAGGCGTTCTCTACGACGAGCCTTGCCGCAAGGGCGGAATTGCCCAGAGCTAAGCCACACCCACCGCTCGTTGCGAGCGGCAGAGTTCCTATCGCCTTATTATGCAAATCGTATTGCGGTCATCCTGTGACCTTTTTGTTATTCAAATGCAGCACGCGGTCGCACTTTTCGGAGATGAACGCGTCGTGCGTGACGATGATGCAAATCTTGTCCTTACAGACCTGCTTTAGAGCCTCAAACATCCCCTCCGCGGAGGCTTTATCGAGGTTCGCGGTGGGCTCGTCGAGCACGAAGACCGGGCGGTCGTCGTAGAAAATGCGCGCCAAAGCGACCTTGCGGCGCTGACCGCTGGAGAGATTTTTGCCCTCTGGCTCGATCTCGTACTCCGCTGTTTTTTCGTTTACGAACTCCGTGAGGTTGGCGAGTTCGACAGCCTTGCGGAACTTTTTCTCGTCAAACGGCTGATCCATGCAGATGTTTTCTTTGAGCGTGCCCGCGAAAACGGAGACGAAGCCGGAATCGTAGCTTAAATAATTCCGAATCTCCGCGCCGTGCACGGTTTTATTGCCGATTTTGAGCTCGACTTCGCCGCCCGTGGGCGTATAAAAGCCGATGAGCAGCTTTGTGAGCGTGCTTTTGCCGCTGCCGTTTTCGCCGGTAAGCGCGACGATCTCGCCCGTGTGCACCTGCGTTTCGGCGTGGGACAGGATAACTTTTTCTTCGTCATACGCAAAGGAGAGGTCTTTGGCGGTGAGCGCTGCGCTGCCTGCATTCTGAACAGAGGGCTTTGCCGTTTGCGTGCTATTTTCGGTCGGCATGGAGAGGATTTCCCCGATGCGGTTTGTGGAGACCTTCACTTCGTTGACCTCGGCCATCCAGCCCGAAATGTGCAGGAACGGGCCGTAGAAGAAGCTGACGAGGTTCACAACGGCGATGAGCGTGCCGACGGTCGTTTCGCCGCGCACGACGAGAAATGAGCCCATGCCGAGCGCGATGATGAACATGCCGACGCCGAGGAAATTATTGAGAAAGCCGATGGCGCCCTGCAAAACGCTGAGTTTGCCGACGTACTTCTGCTTTTGCGCGTATGTATCCCCCACGCGCTTCTGCACCCAGCCGAGCACGCCGTAGGACTTAAACAGCATGTACTGGCTCAAAAACTCCTGTAAGATATTGCGGTTTTTGTCTTCGTTCTGCATGATCTGAATGCTGTTCATCTCAAGCTTCGGGGAGATGCGGATCATGGTGAAAATCAAAATCGGCACGACGACGATCATGACGACCGCGAGTTTCCACTCGAGGAGGAACATCAGGATAAAGCTGACGACGAACGTGAAGCTCTCGAAAAAGATGCTCGGGATGAGCGTTTTGGAATAGAAATTCGAGAGGGTTTCCGCGTCTTTTGTCATGCGCGTGAAGTAGTTATCCGCTGCGCCGCTGTCGAATGTCCTTAGGTCTGTGCGGTAGAGGTGCTCCACCATGGCGCTGCGCAGAGAAAGCTCCATGCGGCAGGAAAGCTTGCCCTGCAAAACGGACGTGACGACCTGTGAGATGCCGAGCACGAGCAAAACGCCGACCGCGATGATGAGACATGTGGTGAGCGGCATAGTGCTTGCGTTTGTGGCGATGTCCAGGAACATTTTCATCAAAACAGACACCGCGATGACGGAAACGCCCAGCAGCACGGAAAAAATGACGAGCAAAATAAACTGCGGAACGTTTTGACGGATGAGGTGAAGGGAATGCCGGTTTTGCTTTTTCTTCATTTCAAAATCTCCTTTTTGTTGTCTGAACTCATCATGTGACAACATGAAAATTCAGCCGTTTATTTGTTTTTGTGCAAAAGATCGACTTGCTCTCCCGTTTAACGCCAGTATACTACATTAGCAAAAATTTGTCTACTTTTTTTGCAAAACCATCTATTTTCACAATCAATTCATCGAAATTTCCGCAAAATGACGAAAGCCGACGGCAGGGGCTTTTCCGCACCGAGATAATCCCCTGCGATGCAGCCCAGAAGCACCGTGACGGCACCGCCGAGCGGCAAGACGAAAAGACTCTTTAAATCAACATTCCAGATAACCATGAGCGCTATGAGCGCGCCCGCCGTAAGCAGGGCTGCGCGCAAGGAGCGCCACAGCAGATACGCTGCTTTGCTTTCGTTTTTTTCCGGGTAGACCGTAACGGTCTGCGGATGTTTCATGCGCGTCCCCTCTCTCAGCACAAAATGCGGTAAACTTCATCTTCGATTCGCTCGGCAGGCAGTTCTACCACTTCGCAGCCGCCGCCCACCGCAATATGCTGCAATTTGCCGCCGGACACCGCACTGATAACGGTAGTGCCGATGCGACCCTCAAGCGGTTTTAAGGACGCGGTGTATTGACCCGCGGCAAGCAGCTTTTTATCGGAATTTACGATGATGTTCAGGTTAACGTCCTTGCCTTGCTGCCCACCGGGGCGGACACGCATAGAAACGCGAATACTGTGCGCATCATGTAAAATGAGCATACCGTTAATCACCATGAGCAGCAATAAAACGATCAGCACCGTCAGCAAAAACGACTTACTGTATAAGAACAGCAGCACTGCTGCCGTCAATAGGACAAGCCCATAGGCCAGTCTGTTTTTCCACATATCCGCTTACCTTTCCGTACCGGGCTTGATCTGCTGCAAAATCTCAGCCAGAATATCGCGCGCCGTTATGCCGTCCACCTGTGCCTGCGGGCGCAGAATGAGACGGTGTGCGCAGACATCGAAAAACACGCTCTGCACGTCTTCCGGCACCACGTAGTTGCGCTCGCGCAGAACGGCACCGGCACGCGCCATTTTGACAAGTGCGGAAACGCCGCGGGGCGCGACCTATTCTCCCCCAAATCGCTCCGCCGCATTACACAGGGAACTGAACACAAATAAAGCCGGTCCATAGAACCGGCATAGTTGTTAAGTCATATCAATCGAGCTTTTCGATGGCCTCCACGATCTCCTTCTGATCTTTGCAGACCTCTTCAAAAAGCGATTCGTCCGTCAGCGGAACGGCGCCACGCACGGCCTCCGTTAAAGCGGATGCCGATTTTTGCAGGCGGTCGAAGCCGAGGTTCTGTGCCACACCCTTTAAGGTGTGCGCCGCAATAAAAGCATCTTTCCAGTTTTTGGCTTCCACAGCTGCTGTAAGCCGGTTATAGGTCGGGTCGTTTGCGTATTTGCGCACGAACTTGCCGATCATCGCCTCATTCGGGATGCGTTTCATCACGTCTTTGAGGTCGCCGCCGATTTTCTGATATAATTCTTCAAGCTTCATGATCTGTCACCTTTCTGCAATTCCTATCTGCATGCCGCATGATTTCCATTCGCGTGTTTCGCTTTATTTTCGTACATGCGCAGGTCTGCCTGCCGAATGGCTTCGGAGAGCGGGTGTACGCGGTATACGCCGCCAAGGCTGACATCAAGCTTCACCTCGGGGTAATCCGGCAATTTTGTCTCCTGCACGGCGCGTCTGAGCTGCTTTAAACGCTCATAGAAAACCTCTTCGCCGATCTTGGAGAAGATGAGGAGGAACTCGTCCCCGCCGTAGCGGATGAGAATGTCGGTCTTGCGGATGCACGAGCGTATCGCGCCCGCGATGTCGCGCAGCGCCGCGTCTCCGGCGGCGTGGCCGCAGGTATCGTTGATGTGCTTGAAGCTGTTGACGTCGATGAGCGCTACGCCCTCCATGCCCTCGAGGTGGGTGCGGTAGGTCTCGAAATAGCGGCGCGCATAGACGCCCGTCAGCGGGTCGAGGAACAGCTGCATATCCTCGCCGCGCGTGCGGTCGAGCAGGAAGCGCGAGCCGTTCGCGTCGATCCAGCGGCCCTCGTTGAGCCGCGAGACCATTTCGAGCACGCAGGGCGTGCCGTTGATCGAAACGTACCTCGCGATGACGAAATACATCTCGTTGCGGGTAAATTCGAGCTTGTTGAGCGTGGTGTGCTCGGCGAAGGCGCGAGAGGAGATGCAGTTGGCGCAGCTGCAGTCGGTGTCCCAGAACGCGGCGCAGCGCTCGCCCGTGCGGCGCAGCGTGCCGTCCGCGTCCAGCTCGAGCACGGCATTGGCCGACGGGTCGACCAGACGGACGACGTCAAAGACTCTGCCGAGGCGCTGCATATCCTCGACGATCAACGGCCTGTTCGCCGTGCTCTTGTCCGCGCAGCAGAGGGGCGCATGGCTGCTCTGCTCCTTCTGCGTGTCGGTCATGCAGCCGATCACGCCGACATAGCTGCCGGGCGAGAGCGGCGACCAGAGCGTGTGCAGCCGGATGCTGTGCCAGTGCTGCTCGCCCGCGACCGGCAGGAGCAGGCTGATGGAAAGCTCGTTGTTCTCGGGCGTCGTGGCCTTGAGGGCGCTCCGGAGCCGCGCGACGTCGGCCGGACGCAGCGGGCGCATATTATCCGGGTCGTGCACGTCCATGATCGTCCGGCTCTGCTTCCCCGGACGGCTCCAGTCGACCACGAGGACCGACCGGGAGATCGTATCGTACTCGAACTGCACGCCGCCGCAGCAGGACGCGAAGAAGATCAGCTTTTCCCGGAGGGAGTCCAGCTCGCGCTGGGCGCGGTCGCTGCGCGGCATATTGCTGTTCTGCAGCAGCTCGGAGGAAAGGCGCTGCGCGTCCTTCTTCATGCTCTGCTCGACCGCGAGCAGCGGCAGCGCGTGCCTGAGGTTCGCGCTGATCTCCTGAAGGCAGTCGAGCAGCATCGGGTTGAACGCGCCGCACTCTCCGTTGAGGATCATGGAGACGGCGGTGTCGTGGCTGTACGCCTTTTTGTAGCAGCGGTCGCTCGTCAGCGCGTCATATACGTCCGCCAGCGTGACGACCTGCGCCGAGATCGGGATCTGCTCGCCGAGCAGGCCG
>OFRY01001361.1_pt1 | contig 10842 bp, 8 predicted proteins | sample 1543171 | NCBI WGS metagenome assembly OFRY01 (sample SAMN04209240, study PRJEB22552) | human gut metagenome | biome: gut; material: feces | host: Homo sapiens | place: USA: Oklahoma | reverse complement strand
TCTCACTTCCGAAAGAATGGAGCCGACAGGAACAGATAGATTATACAACGGAATATATCCAAAAGACCTTTGTAGATAAGGGAATGTGTGCGGATTGGAGTATCCACGATAAAGGAGATGGAAATCCCCATGTGCATTTACTTGTGACGATGCGACCATTCAATCCAGATCACTCATGGGGGAACAAAGAAATCAAGGATTGGGATTTTGTCAGAGATGAAAATGGAAATACCGTGGTGGATGAATCCCATCCGGACTGGTGGCAGGATAAAAAGAACCCTGACCGTCATGGAATCCGAATCCCTGTACTTGATGAAAATGGAGTCCAGAAAGTCGGGGCAAGGAACAGGAAACAATGGAAACGTGTATTGACCGATGCTACCGGGTGGAACAATCCAAAAAATTGTGAACTGTGGCGGAGCGAATGGGCGAATGTATGTAATGCACATTTGAAAGTAGAAAATCATATTGACCACCGTTCTTATGCAAGGCAGGGAAAATTAGAGATACCGACGATCCATGAGGGTGCGGATGCCAGAAAAATTGATGAGAAATTTCAGAACGGACAGACATCATCCGCTTCATGGAAAGTGGAGGAAAACCAGATCATAAAAAGACAAAATGCACTGCTGAATAAAATACAGATTTCTTTTGGAAAAGTATCCGGTGCATTGACACAATGGAAGGAGCGATTGGATGATATTAGAAGAAAGCCGGGAAGTCATTCCCATGATGGAGACAATGATAAATCAGATCGAGGAACAGCAGAATCTTATTGCAGAGATGGTACAGGAATTGCAGGAACGGGATCGACAGCTCCTGTCTTTTCAGGAGCAGAACAAGAGTTTAAAAAGCTTAAACAGCGAATTATCCGGGCTGCTGAATCTTTTGCCAGATACAGAAGAACTGCTCTCACAGATCGAGCAACAGAAAACCAGAATCGTACAGTTGGAAACCGAGAATCAGCAATGGCAGGAATTAACGCAGAAGCTGAACAGCGAGAACAGCTTATTGCAGAAACAGAACAGCGAATTGCTGACCTTAAACAGCAGATAGAGAAAGCGAGGGAGATTGATGAACGGATGCAGAAACTCAGAGAACGTCGGGCAGGTGGAAGAACTTCTGCTGATGACGGAACAGATGCAGGACGAACTGGATCAGAAAGACCAGAGAATTATGGAACTGAACAGGCAACTAAACGAATCGCTGACCTTGAACGAGAAATTGAACAGCGAAAACAGAGCCGAGAATATCGAAGCATTGCGGACAAGATTAAGGCAAACAGAGGAACAATTAACCAGCGAGACAGACAGCAGGAAAAGAGCCGACGCAGAAGTCGTGGCATGGAAATTTAAGTATGAAAAAGCAGAACAGGAAAAACTTTATGCACAGACACACCAAAAGACGGTAGAGGTAGCTGTTGAGAAAAAAGTGCCTTATGAGAAATGTGAAAAATGTGACCGGACTGCTTACCAGAAAGCAAAAGAAAAATGCGATAATCGAAAAAGTCAGTTGGAAAAGAAATATAAAAATATGATGGTTGCTTATGAAAGTACACTGTTCCTGCTGGCATGGTACAGCATAACAACAACACTGTTTGCTGCTATTCTTTCGCCAGTTTTCCTTAACGATTTTATCACCTTTTTCGGTGCGATTGGAAAAGGAACGAGAAGCTTGTTTCGAGAGTTTGTGACAGGTGCAGATTCTTTTGGGCAGTTAAGCAGTGGAATCCCAAACAGTATCCTTTCTGGGATTATGTACTGGCTGATTGCCAGTGTTGTTATGGGAATTTTATTCGTAATAACAGGATTGCTGATAATCGGGATTGGTTACCAGATAGGAAAAATTTATCGAAAATATTGCTGGGATATCATCAGTATCATGGTAGCAATAATGAGTACAGCTATTGCAATTTACTTTGGAGATTGGATAAAATCTATTATTTCTATAAATCTCATTACACTATTACTATTGGTGCATGTGGTTTATATTGGAATCCGATGCTATGTGAAAGATTGGATGGAAGAACGGGGATATTATTAAATTGGAATATAAGCAGGAGTGCTCCTGCTTATATTTTATTTATCTACCGTAATGTGAAGAGAAAACAGACGCAGAAAGTAAATCCTATGATAGAGATGAAGAAAGAAGAAATTTATGAACTCTGTGAAAAGGGACATAAATTATTGTTGTAGAGTTTTCAAATCATTCAGAAAAGGGTATAGAATATAGACAAAAGCAAGGACGGGAAATTATAAAGAAACTAATAGAGATGTAGGAAAGAACAGATAAAATTGGCATTATTTCATAATACAAAATGCTAGTATGAAACAGCAGTCAAAGCTGGAACAGAAAAGATCCATCTGGAAAACAACAGCGATGGAAAACTTCCCTGTGAATAGCAGACGACTTAAGACTGGGATTTTACCAATTAAATTAGTGTAGTGACTCTTACAGAATTAACAATGCAGAACACAAAAAGCTATGTTAAATTGTATAAGTACCCGTTCCAGGAGTAGCTTTTGATTTATGTACAAAGGTTATGAAGGCATCCTTATTTGATTCCATGAATATTTCGATATTCTCTTGGCCCAAGTCCATATGCCTTTTTAAATAGTTTTGCAAAATGTCCGGAATTGTGATAGCCAACTTTAGCCGCAATCGTGGCAATTCCATAATCGGAGTTTTTTAATAAAAGCAGTGCCTGATTCAGCCTCATTTCTTTGAGATATTCATATGGAGTTGTTCCGAAATGTTTCCTGAATGCCAATTGATAACGTGCGGGACTCATACCGGCAATCCGGGCCAGTTCATCACCGGATGGATAGGCAGATAAATCGCTTTTCATTACGGTTATGGTCTTTTTCAGGTTCCGGATATCCTTATAATCCAGTTTTACAGAAATATGTTTTTGCTCCTGTTCTATTCCTTTTACAACCAGAGAAAGAAGTTCCATTACTTTACTCTCCAGATAGAGTTTTAGAGTAGTTCCCTCTGCCTGGCAGTCCCGTATCTGCTGAAATACGAAATTGAGTTCCGGGAGGTTAGGATTTTTGAGAAGATAATCCCTTGCAGAACTGAGAAGTCTGGCATTATTTTCATCGTGCAGCTTGAAATAAGTCTGGAAGTATTGAGGGGAAAGAATCACCTTAGTAAATCGGACGGCCTTGCCACCTTCACAATAGGTATAGGTTTTCTTTTGGGTATTAAGATAGCAATAAATTCCTTTGTCAACCTGATTCCTTTTTCTTCCACCAATTTTGAAAGAACTGCTGTCGGTTTCAAACTGGCTGATTTCCATATAGTCCTCTGAAATTTCCGTGATTTTTTCAAATGTATCTTTTGGTTTATAATCACCAATCAGAATTAAAAGAAGATTATTTTCAAATTCTATCAGTTGGAAAGTGCCACTACCATAGTCGGAAAGCATACGGTAGGAGGAAATGCCATCACTGCAAAGTTCATGAACCTTTGCAAAGTGCATAGCTTCCGGAAGCTGTAATAAATAGTCAATTACTGATGGAATCATTTCTGTACTCATCCTTTCTGGGTTAATCTGCTGTATTTCATTGGCTCTGAACACTTGTATTCTAGCATATACTCCCCTTTAAAAAAAGGTGACAATCCAATATTTATTAGTCACGATTTTATAAAAAAGGAAGCAGAAAAACAACAGAATATGCTGAAAATACAAGGATTTTCAAGATGAAACAAAATGCACAGAGCAATACAGGATTGATATTGATTTTTGGCTTTCTTATGAGTAAAGTAGGTGTAGTTAGAAAGATGTAACTCACCTAAATTACACTATTAAAGAAAGGGGTATCGTTTCATGGAACAAAAACGAACCGGATTACCATACGTTTTTACACTTGCAAAAGAAGAACGTGGAAAACTGGGACTGGGAATGCTCTTGGCGGTTTTCTCTTCGGCATTATCCCTGGTTCCGTATATGGTAGTCTATCAGATCTTGCTTCTGATTATTAAAAATGAGGTAACACTTCATACGATTTTAAAGTGGGCTGGAATCGGTATTGGTGCAGCAGTGCTGCAGGCGATTTTTACAGCATTAGCCGGAATCTGTTCCCACACTGCAGCCTTTAATACCATGCATAGGATCAAGGTTCGGGTGCTGGAGCATATGTCAAAGTTTAACCTCGGATATTTTCAAGAACATGCACCAGGACAGATCAAGACCACATTATTTGATGATGTGGACAGAATTGAGAACTTTCTGGCACATAGTACGTTGGAGCTGGCACAGGCTATTGTTGTACCGCTTATGATGTTTCTTTTCATGTTGCGGCTGAATTGGAAGATGGCACTCATTATGCTGATACCCATGATCCTGGGAATTGCAATCCCGATGGCACTCATGGGCAGATATCCGGATCTGACGGACGAATTTGCAGGTGATACGGAAAAACTGAATGCTTCCGCAAATGAATTTATTACGGCAATGCCGGTTATCAAAATGTATCACCTGACTGCTGAGAAATTTGAACAGTACCGGACTGCTCTCAAAGTATACACAGACTGCTGGATAAAGATGTGTGAGTCCTCCTGCAATCCATTGTCAATCGCACTTGTTGTACTGGATTCCGCAATTCTGTTTACCCTGCCTGTGGGTGGCTGGCTTTATCTTCAGGGCTCTTTATCAGTGGCATCATTCCTTTTATTTATCCTGCTTACCATGTGTTTTTTTACTTCCTTTCTAAATCTGGTAACGATTGCCATGCAGTCGATGGAACTGGGCAGTGGTCTTGACCATGTGAAGCAGATTATGGACATGGAAGTAATGCAAAGCGGAAATAAAGAGCTGCCGAAAACGGGTTCTTATGGAATTGATTTTGCCCATGTGACATTCCGTTATACAAAGGAAGGTGAGGAAGTATTATCGGATATTGACCTGCATCTGAAGGCTGGAAGCATAAATGCATTTGTTGGTCCATCCGGAGCCGGAAAGACAACAGCGGCACAACTGATCGGCAGATACTGGGATGCAGACAGCGGAACGGTCAAAATCGGAGGAGTTCCGGTAAATGAGTTAAAAGCAGAAAATCTTTCTGATCTGACAGCTTTTGTGTTCCAGGATGTATTTCTCATGGAGGACACCCTTCTGGAAAATATCCGGATGGGAACAAAAGCTACGGAAGAACAGGTAAGACAGGCGGCTAAGGCGGCACAGATTGATGATTTTATTATGAGTCTGCCAAATGGATACATGACCAAAATCGGTGATGCGGGTGTGAAACTGTCCGGAGGACAAAAGCAGAGAGTTTCCATTGCAAGAGCAATTTTAAAAGATGCGCCTATTATTGTATTCGATGAGGCAACTTCCTATTCGGATATTGAGAATGAGCATAAGATACAGCTTGCACTTCAAAATCTGTTGCAGGGAAAAACTACGATCATGATTGCACACAGACTGCATACCATCCGCAATGCGGATCATATTGTTGTCTTTGAAGATGGAAAAGCAGTGGAACAGGGAACACATGATGAGCTGGTTGCAAGAGAAGGACGATACAGCCATATGTGGGATACTTACATCAGAGAAATGGTGGGAAAGGAGTGAATACAGGATGCTGCATAGTATTAAGAAGTTAATTGGTGATAAAGGCAGACAGTTAATCGTACCGATTGTTTTGATGTCACTGGATGCGATTGGAAGTCTTGTGATGTATCTGATGCTGTACTTTACTGTGGTTCATCTTTTAAGCGGAACGCTTTCAGGTACACTTGTACGGAATTATACCATTGTATGCTTGATAAGCGTAATACTTCGGCTGATCATATATAGAAGTGGATACTTTCTGTGCTTTTCGAGAGGTGCTAAGATGTGTAGTAATCTGAGGCTGCAGCTGGCAAATCATTACCGCTCGTTAAGTCTTGGCTATTTTAATCAGAACAGCAGTGGATATTTGCTTACGACGCTGACAAAGGATTTGAGCAATTTTGAACTGGTACTGACACATACCTTACCATCGATTATTAAGACTCTGGTAATGGGAGTTTTGATTTTGACTGGTACATTTTTTATCAACTGGAAGCTGGCACTTGCGGAATGTGTAGTGATTCTGATCGCATTGCCAATATTACACCAGGGTAACGTTCTGGTTGAAAAATATGGAAAAATGAAACGTGATCTGACCTCTAAAATGGTATCTATCGTACTCGAATATATCAAAGGCATGAAAGTGTTTAAGTCTGCCAATATGACAAGTACACATTTCGCAAGAATGTCGGATACATTAGAGGATATCAGAAAAACAAATGTACAGGCAGAAGTAAAAACTGCTGTCCCGACCAGTATGTATTCCATCGTTGCAAACTTTCTCCTGCCCTTCGTACTGCTGATTGGAAGTTACCTGTTTTTAGGCGGATCAATCGCTTCCCAACAGCTTGTGGCATTTATGCTCATGAGTCTTGCTTTGTCAGCACTTCTGATTGCGTTTGAACATTCTTATGGCCTGTTGAAGGAACTCAGACTTGCAGCATTCAATTTGGAACAGGCATTTGACACCAAGTCGCTTCCTTACAAAGAAGAACAGGTGATATTAAAGCACTTTGATGTTGCGTTTGATCATGTAAGCTTTTCTTATAATTTACAGACAGAAGTATTACACGATATCGGTTTTCATGCAAAAGAAGGAAGTACTACGGCTCTGATCGGACCATCCGGCTCCGGTAAATCCACGGTAGCAAATCTTATCGCACGTTTCTTTGATGTTACAAAAGGAAGTATCCGTATCGGAGGAAAAGATATACGACAGTTAAATCCGGATGGACTTCTGCAATATATCAGTGAAGTATTTCAGGAGAATACATTGTTATCTGATACCATCTACAATAATATCAAAGCCGGACGTGAGAATGCGACAGAAGAGGAAATCATTTCGGCTGCAAAGGCGGCTCATTGCCATGAGTTTATTGTAAAGCTACCAAAAGGATACCAGACAAAGCTGTCTGAGGGTGGCAATACATTATCCGGAGGAGAAAAACAGCGGATTGCGATTGCAAGAGCAATTCTGAAGGATGCGCCTATCCTGCTTTTAGATGAATCCACCGCCTCTTTGGATGCAGATAATGAGGCAAAAATCAATCAGGCACTTGACCATCTGATGAAGGGAAAGACAGTATTTGTAATTGCGCACAGGCTGAATACCATACAGAATGCCGACCAGATCATTGTTCTAAATGATGGAAAAATTGAAGAAATGGGAACACATGATATGTTGCTTAAAAAACAGGGACATTATTATGCAATGGTGCAGGAGCAGCAAAAAGCAAAGGAATGGATTGTGAAAGGTGCATGAGTTTAAAAAAATTATGAACAGGAGAGAAATTATATGAAAGATTCAAAAAAAATGATTGTCGGTGCTGTTTTGTATACGCTGTTATATATTGGAATCATATATGCTTCCCTTTGTCTGGGATATATTCACCCATTTTTCTGGGTATATGCTTCGTTGGTTTCTTCTGTGTTTGCAGGGATTCCGTATCTGTATTTGACGACAAGATGGCAGAAGTTCGGTGTTGGAACACTTTTTGCATTTCTTGTGGCAGGTGCTTGTGCGCTCATGGGAGAAGGGACGATTCTAAACTGGGGATTGATTTTGTTGATCGGAATATTGACGGACATTATTCGCTGTGCAATCGGTAATAAAAGAATAGCCGGAGTGCGTATCTCATATCTTCCTTTAGCTTTGATTCCATTTGGTCGTACAATTGTAATATGGACAAATCGTGCAGAAGAAATCGCAGATCAGGCAGCAGAGATGGGAAAGGCATATGGTGATACCATGGAGGCAATCACACCAATATGGATGCTAGTAGTTATGATTATTATTACGGTAATAGTAGCATTTCTTGCAGAACGGATGGTAGAAAAATGCATGAAGAAATCTGCTTGTTTAATGGAAGCGTAATATATCAGTAATAGTGATTTTAGAGTGAAATGGATAAGACGCAGAGCATAGCACAAGGTGTATCGCAAAGAAGTAAAAAACTTTAATGCGATACACCTTTTTGATATAGGAAATTATAATGTATTCCGGCTTTGAAAGGTAAATTTAATTTATATCGAGAATGGAATTTGTACAAAATCCATAAAATGTCCATTTATGGAATAGTAGCTGATATTGTTTGTTGTGATATAACATAGTTGTAGTTTGCAATATAGTTTGAAATCAAGCTATATTGCAGTAAGAATTGCTTGAAGATTTACATTTTTATTAATGCGTTGTTTAACAATAGCCATGGAAGTGAACAATATGGGTATACAGACTGTCTGGAAAAAATGCATTATAAATTTTGAAATAATCAGTGCATATTTTACTTATCAAGGTGTATCGAAATGAAGCGAGGCCTTTTTTGATGAAAAAGGAAAAATGTTTTATCTCAATCCAGTTGTTCCACAGCTTTTTTTCATGATGACAGTTGTACTTCTCATCCGTAACCACTTTCTAACTATGTTTGCGTAATCTCCTGATAGAAAAAGTATTCGAACAGACCTAAATATTAAGCTGTCACCTTTTTCAAGAGTGACAGCTTAATTATTACCACAATTCTAATGAGTCTTCTGCATCAATCCACATCTGTAAATTTCCATCAAGATACAACCTTGCATATTCAAGCGGTTCATCAATAGCAAGTGAGTTCAATGCACAGTCTGAACCAGGTGTAGTCTTTAAAATTTTTTCAGCTTCCCAGCAGTCAATGCGAAGCATATAGCCGGCACTGGTATAAACATCAATACTGTTGCACTGTGGATTGTATTCTGCAAATATTGTTCTCATCGTATCTTATCTCCTTATTGATCAATAAATCATCAGTTACAAAAATCAGAAGCATTTCAATCAGTTCACCATGTCAGTTTTATTTTGTGTTATACTGTTTTATATGATTTTTCTTGGTCTCCGCTGCCGCTTCGGTCGGCACAGAGCAGATGTCCACCGGACATCTTGTGCCCTTGTATTTTCCCTTATCAGAGTTCGTAAGCACTGGCAGGACGATATAACACAAGGGAAACAATAAGGGAAAGTTCACCTGCGACAAATCCAGTGTTTTCAAGGGTTTGCAGAGAATTTAATGACAAAATATAACAGTTATTAAATCTCTTAAAACAGGTGAAATCTCAATCGGAAGTTGAGGAGGTAAAGAGTGTATGAAAAAGAAACTGTGTATTCTGGTTATTTTAATTGCTGTGTTATTGGTAGGAACAGTAGGTTGCTATTTCATGCCAAAAAAATTCGGTAAGAATGTAAATCCTTCTGAGGTAGACCATATAAATGTGTTCGATGGAAATACAGGAACTGGTTTTACTATCACCGATTCAGAAGATATCGAATATATAGTGGCGAATATTCAAGGTATTTCAATGAAAAGAGATGGCATTTCACTTGGAAGAACAGGATACAGTTTCAAAATTAGTTATATAAACAGCAACGATAAAGATGTCATACCTGTATTTATTCTCAATAGTGATAATACAATTTGTAAAGATCCATTTTTTTATAGATGTGATGGCGGATTATGCTTTGATTACTTAAAAGAATGTGAAGAGAAATATAGAACTAATGTAACAGAATCTATAGAAGAAAAATAACATCCAGTTTTTGAAACTAAGAAATCGGAATTGACCGAGCTCTTTAAAGCGAGGGACGCTTCTTGTCCGAAGGGCAAGAAGATGTAGCATGGAAAGAGTTAAACAAATCGAAATTTGGAGGTGTAACATGGATAGGACAGAAGTTGTTACAATAACTAATATGTGTATGGTATACGATGGTGATAAGGTTTTAGTACAAGAAAAAATAGATGATGATTATTGTGGCGTTACATTTCCGGGAGGTCATGTAGAAAAAGGAGAATCCTTTACTGATGCTGTAATTCGTGAAGTGTTTGAGGAAACGGGATTAAGAATTTCTTCGCCTGCATTATGCGGAATAAAAGATTGGTCAAATGATGATGGTTCAAGATATATGGTTTTATTTTATAAAACTAACAAATTTGAGGGGAAATTGTCTGCATCTAATGAGGGTGAAGTTTATTGGACAGAAATAGAAGATATGAAAAAGGCTGATTTAGCGGATGGAATGGAAAAGGTGTTGGAAGTTTTTTTGAAAGAAAATTTAAGTGAGTATTTTTTCTATAAAGAAAACAATAGATGGGTAGATGTATTGAAATAGACAACTTCTGGTTTGTAGAATTAAGAAAATCGGGAATCAACAGGACAAATGAAAGGAATAATATTATGGACGATAATCAAAGGATGAAAATCAGAAATTTCGGGTATTTAAACCAAGGAGCATTAAAAGGGCAAATTCTTTTTACAGGATCATCCCTGATGGAAATGTTTCCTGTCTGTGAAATTGCACGAAGCCAGGGTATCGAACAAGTGATATATAATCGCGGCGTTAGTGGATTGAATACAGATGAGTTTCTGGAAAATATCGATACATTGCTTTTAGATCTTGAGCCATCAAAGATATTTATCAATATCGGCACTAATGATATTACAAAAGAACGATTTGGAGATCAGTGGATGTCACATTTAATGGATAATATCTGTAGAATCATGGAAATTATCAAATTCCGTATTCCAGATGTGGAAATTTTTATCATGGCGTTTTATCCTGCAAATCTTCACCTGCCATGGCAGACAGAACAATCAATCCAATGGATGAAACGCCGTACTCCTGAAAATCTTACATTATGTAATCATCGATTAAAAGAAATAGCAGAAAAATACGGTTGTCGTTATCTTGATTGTAATGAAGCACTTGTTGATGAACATGGTGAACAGAAATCGGAGTATGCCATTGATGGTGTACATATGTA
>OFRY01001355.1_pt1 | contig 10865 bp, 10 predicted proteins | sample 1543171 | NCBI WGS metagenome assembly OFRY01 (sample SAMN04209240, study PRJEB22552) | human gut metagenome | biome: gut; material: feces | host: Homo sapiens | place: USA: Oklahoma | reverse complement strand
AAGTATTGATATATTTTTTAAATTTTTACTTGATTTCTATTATCCAATTTTCTTACTGAAGAAACTAATAATTCTTCATATCCATACTTATAGAATTGTTCTAGAAAATGAACTAGATCCCCCGGCATACCAAAATCAACCCTAGGATGAGTTCCTATAATTTCTAAAATAGGTTCCACAAGTTCAAAAGGTTCTGGATATTCATTGATTGCATCAATCAAACCATCATCCATATGATATTCTTCATCTTTTTTAGCTGCATTCTGTAATCTAGTGATTATTTCTTCTTTTGTGGCTGGATTTTTCTGTATATAATCAATATTATTGTACTTCATAATTTTACCTCATTAACAATTGTTGCATATTCTACCCATTCGTTCAATGTATTCCCCAAATTAAGAAATTATTCCAAGAACAGAGTCATATCCCCATTAATACAGCATTCGTCATGATATAAAAAAATCGTGTAAATCAATTTTGTTCACACGATTTTTTATACAGTTTCAAACAAATCTTTAATTAGATTTGCGGCAATAATGCGACTTGAAGTTTTTTTATTGAATCATCTTTAGAATTTTTTCTAAAAGTACCATAAATATCCCAATGATAGGGCTCTTCAAATGCAATAGCCTTTAATCCTGCTGGTGCTTCATCTTCAAATTTTGGTGAAATCGCAATCCCTATTTTTTGTCTACATAAATGCATCAAGGTTCCGCCATCCATGGTTTTTGCTTTTATGTTTGGAGTAAACCCCTTTATTTTACAGGCTTTAATGAAATCATTATATATATGAAAACTCTCATTCATTATTATAATATTTTCATCCCTCAGCATATCTAGAGGGATTTTTTCCTTCTCATAATAAGGATGTCCTTCATATACATATAAAACAAGATTACATTGACATAATTTTACTTGTTCTAAATTAGGATAATCATGTAGTCCAACAACAATACCATACTCAATATCATAATTAAGAAGCTTATTTATGACTTCTTCATTACTGTACTCACTCCATTCTACATGAAGAGTTTTATTTGAGTTTGCAAAATCTAATATTGTCTTAAGTTGAATAGCCTTTAAGATACCACTTGCACAACCAATTCGTAAGCGATTTATTCCATTGTTAAGATTATTTATTTCAGTTTTAATATGAGCATCCTGCAAAACTAATTCTTTGCTCCAGTCATAAAATAATTTTGCACTATCTGTAGGAACAACACCATTTTGAGAGCGAACGAAAAAAGTGGTGTTATACTCGTGTTCAAGATTCTTGATGATTTTACCAAGACCTTGTGCAGAAATAAATAAATGTTCAGCTGCTCTATGCATACTATGCATTTCATATACTTTCTGAAAATATATAAAATTCTTTATATCACCCAATTTAAATCACCAGTCACCTTTATATCACTATTAAATATGGTTAGCTACTTCGAATGCATCCCAGATTGCATACATGATGTTGGATACTTTTTTTGCATCTCCAAGCAAATAAAGATCAGGAATATCAAACTGAAGATTATTATAAAGTGTATTCTCTTCTTTATATCCAACTGAAAGGATAACACTATCACTCATAATAGTCTTGCTACCTTCTTTAGTATCTACTTTCACTTCTCCATTCGCAAATTCTGTAACCTTTGCACCTGTGATAATTTCTACTCCATTAAATGGTAGCAATGCTTCCAACATTTCTTTATTCGCAGCACAAAGTGGACCATTTAGAGCCATTACCTTATCTAATGCTTCAACAATTGTAACATGAATTCCATTCTGCGCCAACCACAAAGCAGTTTCACAACCTACAAGTCCACCACCTACAACGACAGTTTTCTTTCCAGAATCCTTCTGTTTCAATAAAACTTGTTCTGCTGTATAAGTATGTGAATCATCACCCAAAGAGAATACTTTTGGTTTAGATCCTGTCGCAAGAATCACAGTATCATAATCCATAGCTTTAATTTCTTCTTCATTAAGTTCCGTATTCAAACGAACATGTACACCTAAACGATTTAATTCATTTGTATACCAATCTGCTAATGCAATATCATCTTCTTTAAAATCAGGAGCTCCACCTGGGATTAAATTACCGCCAAGTCTGCTTCCTTTTTCATAAACTACTGGTTGATGTCCTCTGATAGCTAATACACGTGCAGCTTCACATCCTGCAACACCACCACCTACAATCAACACTTTCTTTTTTTTAAAAATAGGCACGTATGCATTAACACGCTCTCTAGCCGCCTGTGGATTTACAGCACAATTAATAAGAGAATATGAAGCAACTCTTCCCATACATCCTTCATGGCAAGAAATACATGGACGTATCTGTGTGATTTTACCACATCTTAATTTATTACAATAATCTGGATCTGCTAGTAGTGGTCTACCTAGATCAATAACATCACATTCACCATTTTCAATGGCTTCTAATGCCATATCTGGATTATCCATACGACCTGCACAGAATACTGGGATATCTACTACTTCTTTTACCATTTTGCAGTATTCTCTGTAAAGTCCTTTCTTTTGATACATAGGAGGATGATTCCACCACCAGGCATCATATGTTCCAACATCAGTATCCAACGCATCATAGCCATAGCTTTCAAGTAATTTAGCAGCTTTTAAGCCTTCTTCTGTGTCTCTGCCCTTTTCTTCAAAATCTTCTCCTGGTAATGCCCCAACACGCCAATCTTTTATCATACTTTTTAAACTAAAACGAAGTGTAACAGGGAAATCATCACCACATGTTTTTTTTATTTCTTCTACTATTTCCTTTGCAAAACGAAGTCTGTTTTCAAGAGAACCTCCATATTCATCAGTTCTTTGGTTAAACATTGAAATCGCAAATTGATCAATTAAATAACCTTCATGTACAGCATGAATCTGCACACCATCAAAACCTGCTCTTTTTGCATGGAAAGCAGCTTCACCAAACTGTTTTACAATAGCATGAATTTCATCTACAGTAATGGCACGACAAGTCTTATCTAACCAGCGATGTGGGATTGCAGATGGTGCAATGGGTGGAATATCACCTACATTTGTAGGAATAGTCACACGACCAAATCCTCCTGATAACTGTAAAAAGATTTTACTTCCATATGCATGAATTCGCTCTGTCATTTCTCTACTTGTTTTCACAAAGTTAACAGGCTTGTAAAGTGGATTAGGAACAGTTGTAGGGTCCTGTTTTTCCACAACCTGATCAAAAAATGTAACACCTGTAATAATAAGTCCAGTTCCACCCTTTGCTCTTTCTACATAATAATCAATGCCACGCTGGTTCCAGCCACCATTGGCATCTGCAAGACCTAAAGGTCCCATTGGAGCCATCGCAAATCGATTTTTAATAGTTATACTTCCAATTTTTATTGGACTAAATAATTTTGAATATTTCATAAAATTTGCATCCTTCCTTGTTATTTTATTCTCATGACTACATGATAACATATGTCTTTAGGACTTAATATCAATGAAACGTTTACAGTTATAAACAAATATTTTCTACATACTACTAAAGGTATCAACCTGTAAAAAAGTTGATACCTTTATAAGGTGTGGCATAAGCCACATATTTAATGAACAAACTTTTCATGATATTTATATATGTTTTGTATCTGAAGCACATAGATTGTGTTAAACCTAACAAATACCTTTACTTAAACTCAAATAAATATCACATGACATATCGTTATGGAATTTTTGCTGAATAAGATAACTTAAAGCAACAATACACTTAAAAAGAGTGTTAAAAAAAGAAGCGATACTCTCGCTTCTTTTAATAGTGAGCCCCACACTCATAACTAGAAAGTGATATCTATTTGTTCATTCACCTGAACTTCTTTATTGAGATTATTATTTTTTACTTTATTGCCTTCTGTGAAAAGTACCATTGTAAGTGTTGATTTACCTAACTGATGAATCTTATCTAAATCCACATTGACAAGAACATCACCTTGTTTCACAAAATCACCCTGTTTTACTTTCACATCAAATCCTTCACCATTTAACGAAACTGTATCAATACCAATATGAAGTAATACTTCACCATTTGCTCCTTTGATACCAAATGCATGCCCACTTGGGAATACTGTTTCCAGTTTACCAGAGATTGGAGCTATGATCTTTCCATCAGTAATATCAATCGCAAATCCATCACCTAATAATTTCTGAGAGAATGTTTTGTCTGGAACTTCTTCTAATGCAATGATTTTACCTTTTGCAGGTGATACAAAATATTCATCAGCTGTTAAGTCTTCTTTATCTGGATTAATAGCTTCCTGAGGAATGCCAAATAGATAAGTAAGAATAAAGCATAATACAACTACAAATACTGAAACCAAGAAATAATATAACAACTGATGACCTTCATAGATATACATTAAGTAAGAAGGTAATACGGCTAAACCATATGAATTAGACTGAATATGGAAGATTGATAATAATGCAGCACCAATACCTGAAGTAGTACACATAATAATGAGTGGCTTTAAGTTAAAACGAAGCTGGATACCAAATAAGACCGGTTCACTAATTCCAAATAACTGCGATAACATCGCACCGACTGCAGTCTGTTTTACATGTTCATTCTTAGATTTTTTAATAAATGCGAGACAAGTACCAATATTCGCAAAACCATACATTGCACAAAGCGTAATAAGTGCATTAAATCCTGTATTAGCTAATAAAGATGTTTCAATCATAACATATGTATGATGTAAACCTGTAATAACGGCTAATGGATAAGTAAATCCAATAATAAATCCACCAATACCTAATGGTAGGTCAATTAATACTCTAATGATTGCAACCATCTTTAGCTCGATAGTATGCATTACTGGACCAACGCCTAATAAGATTACAAGCATAGTAATTAACATCACAAAGAATGGAGTAAAAATAAGATCTAATACATTAGGCATATGTTTACGAAACCATTTTTCTAGATTAGCGCCAATAAGACCTGTAACTATAGCTGTTAATACACTTCCCTGACACCCAACAATCGGGATAAATCCAAATGCCATGACTGCTTCAACACCACTTTTAGGATCCGCAACAGAATATGCATTGGGCAGGATTGGTGACACTAACATGAGACCAATAACTAAACCTACAACTGGTGTACCACCAAACACTTTAAATGCTGACCATACGATAATAGCAGGTAAGAATGCAAATGCTGTTTCTGTTAATACAGAGACAAGTGTTTGAATATAGGCTGGAATATGTGCAGATGATAATCCAAATAAAGCCAATACACTGTCATTAAATAAACAACCCTTTAAACCTAAGAACAAGCCTGTTGCAGCGATAACTGGAATGATGGGTACAAAGATATCTGCTAATGTACGCATCATACGTTTAATACCCTTTTCATTATTCTTTACAGCTTCATCCTGTTCTTTTTTAGATAAAGTTTTTACACCAATGTTTTCAACTTCAGCATACACTTTATTGACAATACCTGTTCCTAAAATAATCTGATACTGTCCAGATGTAAAGAAGACACCTTTTACTTCATCCACTTTTTCCATCTTTTTATCATCAATAAGGTCTCTGTCTTTGACCATAACTCTTAATCTTGTTGCACAATGGGTAACAGAAATAATATTGTCTTCGCCAATAAGTGCAATAATTTCTCTTGCTATTTTATTATATTTATCCATAATTTTATCTCACTTTCAATAATACTGCCTGAAATGGTTTTAACTTAATACCATCATTTAAATCTACAGAATTTAGATTATTGAAGATTACCTCATAATCTTCTTTCTTTTCAAGTTCAACTTCAAAATTAGAGAAGCTAAAGTAACAATCAATGACCATATCATCCAGTTTTCTTCTGTATGCAATGACATCATCATCTTCCACTTTAATTTCTTCAATTGATCCATAAATCAAACAATCTGAATAAACACTTGTTTGTCTAAACTTTATCATTGATTTATAGAATTCTAATATACTTGTAGGATCATTTATCTGATTTTTTGCATTGATATCATCAAAATTTTCAACAAGTTTTAACCAAGGTTTATGCTTTGAAAAACCTGCATTTTCTACATCATTCCACGGAAATGGCGTTCTTGTATTATCACGGCTTCTAAGATTAACGAATTCTAAAGCTTCTGCTTTTGAATAACCTTCTTCAATAGAACGATGATACTGATCAATACTTGATAAGTCATCAAACTCATCAATAGTTGTTCTCTTGAAATTTATCATACCTAATTCCTGACCCTGATAAATGAATGGAGTTCCTTTAAGGAAGAAATACATAGCTCCTAACATTTTAACTGCAACTGGATTATTTTCATTTTCCAATAGATATTTTGTGGTCGCTCTTGGCTGGTCATGATTTTCAATGAAGTTTGCTGCCCATCCATATTTTTGTACATTTAACTGACTCTCCATAATCAATTTTCTCAAATCAGAAACTGTCCAAGGAATTCTTTTAAACCATTCAGATCCTGAAGCAATATCTAAATCAGCATACTTGAAATCAAATACCATTGAGAAGAAACCATCCTCACCAATAAATTCTTCTAATTGATCATAACGAATACCTGCAGCTTCTGCGACTGTCATACAATCATATTTCTTAAATGTTTCTTCTTTTAATTCTTCAAGGAACTCTTCAATACCTGGCTGATTTCTAACAGTCTTTGTACATTTTACTAGTCCGTCAGCCCCATCACTTTCTTGACTTGCAAAACTCAAATCCTTTTTAATGAATGTAATAGCATCAATTCTAAATCCTGAAATCCCCATTTCACACCAGGTATTGACCATTTTATAAAGTGCTTGTCTTAACTCAGGATTTTCCCAATTTAAATCAGGCTGTTTCTTGCCAAATGAATGGAAATAGTATTCATCACGTCCATCAACCTTTTCCCATACACTTCCACCAAATACTGAGCGCCAGTTATTTGGTACTTCTTTGCCCTGTCTGAAAATATAATAATCATGGTATGCGCTTTCAGGATTGTGTAAAGCTTCCTGGAACCATGGATGTTCATCACTTGTATGATTAAGAACCAAATCTAGAATAATTTTGATATTTCTCTTATCTGCCTCTTCAATTAATTGTTTAAGATCGTCCATAGTTCCAAATTCTTCAGCAATATCTAGATAATCACTGATATCATAGCCATTATCATCCATGGGTGATTTGAAGATTGGACATAGCCAGACTGATGTAATTCCTAAATCTTTCAAATAATCTAATCTAGAAATTATGCCCTGTAAATCACCAATTCCATCATTATTACTATCCTGAAAACTTCTTGGATAGATTTGATATACAACTTCTTTTTGCCACCACTTCTTTTCCATAATTAATCTCCTTAAATAATACCTCTTCTTTTTAACTCCTTATAAATACCATCATCAAAGATATCCTCACATATTGATGTTGCTTTTTCCTTCAACATCGGATGACTTCTTTTCATTGCAATCACTGTATGAGATGCATCGGCCATCGCAATATCATTTTGTCCATCACCAAAACTAATTGTTTCATCTCTACTGATATTAAGATAATTCTGTAAACGTTTGATTGCCTTTCCTTTATCACACCCTGATTGAATAATTTCATAATAATGATGTTCTGGATCACTTTGTGCCAATTGCATTGTATTTCTTAGTAGCGCTTTCATTTTTTTGAATAATTCTTCCTCTGCCCATAAACAGATTTTATGTATCTTCTGATTTCGATATTCATCAATATTATTCTTATAAATTATTTTTTTTGATATAAACTGCTTTGACGTAGAAGAATGTCTTAATTTTGCTTTATTCATTTCATCAAATATTTCTTTAGCCTTTTGATTCATGAATACTTTATCTGAACTTTCTATTGAGAATGCGACATCTTTACTCTTCAATAGTGCAATTGCCTGATTCATCAACTTTTGATCAAACGATTGATGAAACAATTCATTATTCTTATATAGGACACAATTACCTCCACCAACAATAAATCCATCAACACCTAAGGATAGAACATCATTTTGTATTGTTCCCATACTTCTTCCCGTACAAATAATCACTTTACAATTATTTTTTTGGCATAAATGAATCGCTTGTCTGGCAGACTCTGGTATTCCTCTGACTTCATCTCTTAGCGTTCCATCTATATCAAGTAGTAGTAATTTATACATTTATTCCTCCTTTTCTGCTAGCAAACTCATACTAACATTCAAAAAAGAGGATATCAATAAATCGACATCCTCTAATAAATATGTGCATCTTTGGTACAGATTTTCAGTTATTGGGAATATGTGCAGTGTTCACATACATCTTATACTTAATATAAAATAATTCGATAAGTATAAAATAAGGTGTTGTGATATCATATTTCAAATGTTCATTGACTGGTATCTGCATGGATTGGGTATATAAATTATCATCACATAAACGTGCTAACATATTACTCTGCATTTTTGTGATAGAAACCATATAAATCCCCCTCATACGCATCTCCTGTGCAAGCTCAATAATCGTTGGAGATTGACCATTTAATGAAATATAGAAAATAATATCATCTTCTTGTATAAACTTCTTTAATGTTTGAATGATATCATGACCATAAGCATCATATATAATCTTACCTGTTGGCAAAAAGATTCTTTTCATCTCCTTCGCTACTCTGCCTTGAAAGAAGTCTTCACCAAATACAATAATACGATTTGCGGAATTCATCTTTTCAAATATTTTTGTACAATCTTTTTGATCAATATCTTCAATAACCTTATTATAACAATCCATTAGTTGATCAATACTTTTATTATTCTTGACCTGGTTTGATTCATTCAAACGTAATACCGCTCTTAATTCACTATACCCTGATAATTGAATTTTCTGTGAAAAACGTGACAAGCCACTTGTAGATATATGATATTTGATTGCAAACTCGTCAATAGATAATCGTATACAGTCATTTTTATGATTCAAGATACATTCACATATGTACTGTTCATTAGGTGTGAGTGAATCATAGTACTTATTAATCTGTTGTTCTAACTTCATTTAACACACCTTCTTTATAATCAATATAATTCATATATAATAAATCTAATAAAGCATAAAAGGCACCTACAACTTCATAAGAAGTTATTTGTAATGCATCTATCTTCTGCGTTGAAACATATAAGTTGTATTCACAAAGCGATGCAATTGTGTTATTGCATAGTCTTGTGAAAGAAATAAGCTGTATAGTCTTGTTGATTCTTTTTGCGATTTCTATACCTTCTTTTGTTTCACCAGATAAAGAGATAATGATAAAAACATCATTGGATTTAAAGCTACCCATCATGAATTCAACTTCACCTAGATCAAAGAGATCAATAACACATTTATTCATAGATAAGAAGATTCTTTTCAATTCCTGAGCTAAGCTTTTTTGTTCATTGCCAGATCCATAAACATACATAACATCTGCATTATATATCTTTTCACAGATAGGCTGAAATGATATCTTTTTCAAATCATTAATGAGTAGTCCATAATTAAAACAAATCTGATGGAAGTCTGTATCATGATGCACTACTTCATCATAATGCTTTTTTAGTAAATATTTTAAATCAGAAAAAGAATTTAACCCAATCTTTTTACATAATCTAAGCAGAGTTGCTCTAGAAACATGACATTCATTCGCAATCTTTTCACATGAATACTGACTATATTCTTTTTGATTGTTTAGTATTTGTTTAATAATATAGTGTTCGTTTTCATTTAATATATTATAATTTTGATTGACTAATGTTTCTAGATTCATGTTATCACCTCATTAATACAAATTTTAACATCATAGTCCTATCTAGTAAAGAAGTGAGATTTCCTCTTCATACCGAAATGAAATGTAAGTGAGAAAAAGAACTATACTAATAATTTTGAGACTTTTACTTACTGAGATGTTTCTTCATCTGCCTATCCTTATGGAATAAATATTATAGAAGATGAAAAAATACTTATTTGATTGCATATGAAAAAAAGCACTATATGATGAACTATACTCTATTCAGCCTGTAAAAAATAAAAAAGAGTTAATCAACTTACTCTTTAATGATTTAAGAGTAGATACAGATCTATTTCTATTATGCGATTTATACGACTATGTATTTTATCTTTCAAGAAACACAGAATTTAAGAGAAAAGTTGCTTGATTCTCAATATATTGATACTAATAAAAGTATATCCTGTAATGTTATAAAGAAGATGTAAAACCCTTTATTAAGGATTCTAGTGTTCTAGATATCTGGTCAAAGGACTTTTTTATCACAATTACTGATTGATTAAATGATGAATAGTTCTTATCTCTGGAATAGTAATATACTATTTCAATTTTTATATTTAAAAAAGAAGCGATATTCTCGCTTCTTCCAATGGTTTATTCAAACTCCAGACCGACAGTACAGGTTATAAGCAAAAATCGTTGATTTTAAGGCATTTTCAAAAAACATTAGAACCTATAAACCACTATAAAAAAGAAAAATAATGCAATAAAAATGCAATGGAGTACATTCAATTTTGTCATTCCTAGAATTTAATGTTCCTCAATATCTCTAATCCAATAGTAGTTTTTCTTCTCTTTTTGTGTTATTATTAGCATAATATACGAGGGGAGGGGAATAAATGCAAGATACTATAGAAAATTTCTTCACGGTAGACAACTTAAATATTATTATGCCAACGCTTCTTGTTATTTGTGCATTTGGATTGAAGATTTTCCGAAAGTATCCTCCTGATCCTATAGATTTTGTCTCCACATTTATTGAGCTTCCTATGGACATAATTATTCTTCCCGAATTGCAAGCAGAAACTGGAAATAAGAAGATAAATTAGATTTTATAGAA
>OFRY01001341.1_pt1 | contig 10923 bp, 9 predicted proteins | sample 1543171 | NCBI WGS metagenome assembly OFRY01 (sample SAMN04209240, study PRJEB22552) | human gut metagenome | biome: gut; material: feces | host: Homo sapiens | place: USA: Oklahoma | reverse complement strand
GCTTTTGCGCTATACGCTATGCCTTACTCGGCACCCTCGACCTCATACGAATCCGCCTCGGCTGGCTCATCGTTTGTCTCTGTCGCAGCCCCGCGCGCCTCGTCAAACGCGGCCTTCATGGTCTTGTTGCCCCACGTGAGCTTGCGAATGGTAAGATCGTCCGCCTTCTTGTTGGCTAGGCGCAGATTGTTCTCGGAGGACAGCAACGCCTCCTTGGTTTTCTGCAGGTGGCTAATCGTCTTGTCGATCTCATCGATCGCCGTTTGGAACTTGCGGCTCGCGATCTCGTAGTTGCGGCCGAAATCATTCTTGAACTTCTCCATCTTGGCTTCGAAGTTCGTAACGTCGATATTCTGCTGTTTGTACTCCGCCAGCTCCTGCTTATAGCGAAGCGAACCCATGGCGGCGTTGCGAAGAAGCGTGATCATGGGAATAAAGAACTGCGGGCGAATCACGTACATCTTCTCGTAGCGATAGCTCACGTCCACGATTCCCGCGTTGTAAAGCTCGCTCTCGGGCTCGAGCAGCGTGCAGAGCACCGCGTACTCACAGCCTTTCTGGCGACGATCGTGATCGAGTTTCTTAAAGAAGTCCTCGTTTTTATGCTTGGTCGCGGTCTCGTCGTTCTCGTTTTTCATCTCGAACATAATCGAAATGACCTCGTTACCGCTTGCGTCGCACTCGCGGAAGATAAAGTCGCCCTTGGTGCCCTCGGACGCATCGTTATCCTTCTCGAAGTACGCGTTAGGAAACGCCGTCATGCGCAGACGGTTAAACTCGGTCTCGCAGTGCTGCTCGAGCGACTCACCCACCATCTTGGTGGACAGGCGGACCTTCATGTCCTTAAGGCGCTCGATCTCTTCATCCTTATAGCGAATCAGGTCATCGCTCGCACGCTTGGCCTGCGCAAGCTCGAGCTCGTGTGCCGCCTTGGCCTGTTCCTCGCGAGAATCGCGCACCGCCAGCTCGCTCGTCAGTTTGGCACGCGCCTCATCGCGCTCTCGCTCCGCCGCGGCAACCGCCTCCGACAGGTTCATTTTTGCCATCAGTTCCTGCTCGCGCAGCTGGGCACGCAGACCCTCGGCCTCTTGCTCGGACTGTGCCTTAGCGGCGGAAAACTTCTCTTGTACCGTCGCGCGATAGTCAGTAAGCGCGCGCTCGGCCTCGCTGCGAGCGGCATCGAGCTCGCGCTGCGACTCAGCCGCAGCGGCGGCAAGCGCCATCTCCTGGGCCTTGTCCGCCGCGGCAAGCTTGGCCTGCAGCTCGGCAATCTGAGCATCACGTGCAGCTAAATCGTTTTGAGCAGCGTTGCGCGCCGCCGACTCGGCAAGCTTTGCTTCGTCATCTTTGCGCCCAAGCTGCGCACGCAGGCTATCAATCTCACGCTGGAGTTTGGCATTCTCTTTTTGAGCATTGGCTCGTGCCTCAACCGCCGCGCGCTGGCTTGCACTCTCGCGCTCTGCGGCAGCGCCCTCGAGCTTAGCGCGCAGCTCGGCAAGCTCAGCATCGCGCTTGGCAACCTCTTGCGCCAGTTTCTGATCCGCAGTGTTCTTCTGCTCGACAAGCTGAGCGTCGCGTTGAGACTCCGCCTCCTGCAGGGCAGACGCCGAACGCGAACGCTCAAGCTCCAGCGCCTGCTCGCCCTCGCGTCGAGCCGCCGCTACGCGCTCATCAAGATCGCGCGAGAACTCGGCATCGCGCACTTGCTTGACGATATCCGCATAGCCGGACGCATCGACCTTAAAAACTTCGCCGCAATGCGGGCACTTGATCTCGTTCATAGCAGCTCCTCGATGGACGCAAATTTCAACCGCCTACACTCTACCGCGCCACGCGGACAAAAAAGGCGCCGCCGCCATAATGGCAACGGCGCCAGAACCACCACAAAGGCGACTGTCCCCTTTGTGGTGACTTGGGTCCTTACAGGTCGCGGTAGTCGATCAGGCGAAGATCGGATTGAGACTCGAGCCAAGCGCGAAGCTCGGGGTCGATCAGCGCATCGACTTCCTTGGTACGATCGGTCGTGAGCGAGCTGTTCTCCAGGATAAAACGATCGAGATAGCCCGGATGGCACACAAAGACGACCGTCTCGCCGTCCACCATCTCGCGAACCGTCTGCATGATTGCCTCTTTGGGCTCGTAGCCCGGCTCCATCGAGCGCATCACCATGCGCAGATCAGTATCTCCGCAATGCACCACAGCCGCGGGGTCGAAGCTCGCCTTTTGCTCCTTAAGGCCCAGCTCCTGAGCAACCGCCGAGATCGCTCGGTTAAGGTTTTTGCTCATGACGGCATGGGCCTCAAAGTAATCGGGCTCGCGGCCCACGATCTCGACAAAGCGGTCATGCTGCGCGCGGATCTCGATGCAGGCCTCGTCGAAGTCTATCAACTCCTCGCCGCGCTTAAAATGATCGCGGAAGGTACGGCTGCTATGGAACTCGCCGTTCTCGTTGAGCATGCTCGGAATGAGCGCCGGGTCGGCACACGGCTTGCCCAGGCACACGTTGGTATGCTGACCCACCGCAATGCCGACATCCGCCACGAGCGACCAGCCACGCTCGGCCTCGGGCATATTGGGCATAAGTCCCGCCGAGCGCACCAGGCCCTCATTGATACTGCGGGCAATCCCCAGGTTAACGGCATACGAATAACCGATATCGTCGGCACGAATGAGCAATTGCTTCATATTGACCCCCATCTACGGAAAGGGACACTTGAAGCGCAGCCAAGTGCCCCAGATAATTGTCCTACCGAACGGATGCTTTAGGCTTTGGCGGCAGCAGCGTCTTCGTCGAGCTGCTCCTTGGTAAAGCCAAAGAAGTAGGCGATGGCAGCGGCGGCAACAAATGCAGTGCCCGATGCAACGCAGCCCCATACGAGATTAGCAGTTCCGCCTGCAACATAACCTGTAATACCAAGGATATTAGTTGCGCCCAAAACATACGTGGTCACATTAGTGATAGCCGCGATCAGGCCGCCGATAGCGCCGCCCGCGACCATGGCACCCAGGCAGCGAGTATACTTAAAGCCGCAGCCATACAGCGCGGGCTCCGTCACGCCACCGACAATGCCGGAGAGCGAGAAACCAAGCATAGCGCCCTTTTCGTCGACCTCCTTAAGGCGCAGGAAGGCACCGAAGGCCATGCCCCACGTGGCGAACTGAGCGATAGCACCCGCGACCATAACGCAGGAGTCAGACCCTGAGGTGAGCACCTGCACAATGCCGAGGGCAATCAGAACCTGGTGCATACCGGTCATAACCAGGAACTCCCAAAGCGCGGCAATGGCGACGAGGGAGAGGATCGTGACGATGCCGCCAGCGTTTCCGAGGCCGAACATAAAGTTGCCGACCAGGTCGCCCAGAATGGAACCAATCGGAGCTAGGGCGCACAGGGAAACGGGGGTCATCACAGCCATGGTGCACACGGGCACAAACACCGTGGAGAGCATGTCGGGGATGATCTTCTTCATGAACTTCTCGACGACCATCAGCACCGGCATAGACAGCAGCATGGGGAGCACGGTCGCAGAATAGTTGTTCAGCTGAGCCGGGAGCACGCCGTAAACCATCGTGGTCGTAGCACCAGAATCCGCAGCGGCGTTGACCAACGTCATGAACTCGGGGGCAATGAGCACGCCGCCGAGCATCATGCCGAGCGGCTGGCTGCAGCCGAGCTGCTTTGCGGCAGCCCAACCCAGATAGACAGGGAGGAAATAATAGCCGGCGTTGTAAATCCAGTTGTAGAAGAAGTTGTAGATGTCAGAATCTGCAGACCAGATACCGAGCATGCCGTCGCCGCAAAGTACGGCAAGTGTGCGGAACATGGCGGCGCCCATGATAATGGGGATCGTCATGCACATTGTCTTGGACAGGTAGTTAAGGGCCTTCTTGCCCGCAGTCTTGACCGTCAGTGGCTCCTTGATGCCGCCATCGAGGTTCTCGTCAATGGAGCCTTCGCCCTTGACGCCCAGCGCAATGGCGGCGTCATAGACCTTCGGCACGTTCTGGCCAATGATGACCTGATACTGGCCGCCAGACCACTGTGCGCCCAGCACGCCCTTGATCTTCTTAACTTCATTATCATTGGGAATGGACTGATCTTTGAGGTTCAGACGCAAGCGGGTCATGCAGTGCGTCGCGTTCGTCACATTGGAGGCGCCGCCGACGGCAGCAAGCACGTCCTCGGCAATCTTCTTGTTATCGACAGCCATGTCGAATCCCTTCTCTTCCAACTAAAGGCCGTGGGACTTCACGGCGCCAAGACGCACGATTCCGCTCGCGCCTGCGCAGCGCGCGATATCAGTTGGCAAGAGATTGATTTGCATGTGATTCCCGGGTGGATCGACATGAAAAAAGCCCCACGCACAACCGACAGAGACCCAATTATGGTCTCGGCAGAATCGGTAGTGCCTCTCGGAGCTGCGCCGTGAGTAACACCCAACACACGGCGAGTATATGCGGCAGATGCGTTCGTTGCGGCTCAGATTACCGACGAACGGTAGCAAACGACCCGCGAACGGTCGCCATGACGGAAAGGAAATACCAGAGAGCCTATTTATCCGAGTGGACAGAAGCCACGCGATTCACATGCATGATCAGATAGACGAGCTCCTCTTGGGCCAATGGCTCGCCAAAGGTCTCTTGAATCAGATCGTCGACACGGTGAGCGCAACGCGATGCCGCCGGATACTGCTCCACGAGCACGTCGTAAAGACCGGAGTTCTCGGTATCGATCGGCTCTTTCTTTGCCACGCGGTCGAGCAGATAGCGCACATGAGTGGCAAAGCGGGCAAAGGCGAACGACGAGCGATCGACCGTCACACCCAACTCTTCTTGAATAATCGCGACCGTCATATCGAGCAGTCGCTCCTCGTGCTGCTCGGCAAGCACGCGCCGCTCGCTCGGCTTAACCGATGCGTTGACAATCGACATGGCAATGCCCGCGGCCTCGCTTCGGGGCATACGCACACGGAAGCTTTTCTGGATGCCGCGAACAGCCAGCTCGCCCAAGCGGTATTCGATGGGATGCAGCTGCTCCAGATCGCGCTCGAGCGGCAACGACACCACCATGTGTTCGCGGGCGCGCTTAATGGCAAACTGGATATGGTCCGCCAGTGTAATGGGGAGGTTAGGGCTCAATTCGTACGAAAGCTGTCCGGTTGCGATATCAGCCAGCTGAGCAGAAAACTCCAGCACCTCGGGGTCGACCTCATCAATAAACGCCAGGTACTTTGAATCAATGCGTAAAAGGTACGCGTGATGACATCCAGGTCGACCTCATGCGGCATATCGCCAAAGCCGATACCACGACCCAGCGCGATAAGCTGACGCCCCGCGCCGTCTTCGCAGATGGCAGCGTTATGGTTAATGCGCTGGATAACCCTCATGGATTCATCGCTCCTACTGAAACGCGCCGCACAGACCATCCGCGCGGCGCGTTCATTCTACCTGCACTTACAGCTACAGTCCAAAGAAGCCTAGGATTTGGTCACGGCTTACGGGCTTGTACTCGTTGGCATCGAGGCCGACATCATAGCGAAAGATGGGGCGCTCGCGATCGCGGTTGCGCGCGTTGGTGCGGTCTCCCCTGCTGTGGATATGCCCGTGCAACATGATGGCGCCACGCGCCTTGGCGTTCCAGCTGAGCATGGGGTAATGGCTCATTACCAGGCGATGGCCCTTCGCGTAACCGGGGGCGACCTCCAGATAATCGCGCACCTCATCCCAAATGTGCGGCGCGTCTGGATCTTCCCAGTCGCCGTCATGGTTACCGCGGATGAGCGTTACGTTCTGACATTCGATGCGCTCGCGCAGGCGCACCGCCTCCGCCAGGGGCAAACGATAGGTAAAGTCTCCCAAGATATAGAGGCGGTCGTCCACAGCCACGCACTCATTGATGGCATCGATGACCTTGCGGTTCATCTCCTCGACCGAATCAAACGGTCGATCCATGTCGTGCAAGATATTCGTATCGCCCAGGTGCAGGTCGGCGGTAAACCACATCATCGTCTCTGTCCTCATTTCGCAACGCGTATAAGACCTGTTTAGTATACAGACGCGGCGATGAGACAGTCACCCAAAGAGCCCGCCGAACAGACCTCGGCGACGCTTGTCCTGCTTTTTCGAAGCGTCATCCCGCGTCTTCTTGCCCTGCCGCTTCTTACGGTCCTGCTCCAACTCATCGTCATCGAGTAGCATATCCCACTCAAACGGATCGTCTGTCAGATCGAACAGGTTATCGTCATCAAACACGTGCGCCTCCATTACCGATTAGCGAGCATCCACAACGTAGTTGAGAAGTCTACGGGCCCGTGCGGACACAAATTCATCCTGTCTGCGTCTTTCAATCGTTTGCCGCAACGCTTGCGCAACGGAACGCTTGCAGATAAGATAGGAACACGGATGGCACCCGTGGCAGCGGGTCTTGCCAACTCCGATACACGTTTTCATCGTGAGAAATGGCCGTCTTCGCTTACGCGGGGGCGGCCACTTTGTTTATCCCTATGTCATCTGATTCTAATGCACAAACATGCGCACGAACTTGTGCTTCCAGCTTGCGTAAGGAGCGTAGCGGAATGGCACGTCCAGCCACGTTGCCTTATTCACGATGCTCTTCTTGTGGCTAAACGTATCGAAGCTCTCGCGTCCATGGTACTGCCCCATACCGCTCGCTCCCATGCCGCCAAAGCCCATATGGCTCGTAGCCAAGTGCATGATGGTGTCGTTGACGCAGCCGCCGCCAAAGGGCACGTAGCGCACAAAGCGTTGCTGAACCGAACGGTCCTGGCTAAAGATATACAGGGCCAGCGGCGTCGGACGATCCGTAATAAACGCTTCGGCCTCGTCAAGGCTCTCAAACGTCAGCACTGGCAAAATGGGGCCGAAGATCTCCTCCTGCATCACGGCGTCATCGGGGGACACGCCGTCCAAAATCGTCGGCTCGATCTTGAGCGAGGCCTCGCGCGCGGTACCTCCAAGCACGACCTTATCGGGATCGATCAGCCCGCGCACGCGCGCAAAATGCTTGGCGTTGACAATATGACCGTAGCCCTCGTTATCGAGCGGATACTCGCCAAACATACGGCGGACCTCCTCCTTGATGAGGCCCAGCAGCTCGTCGTGCACGCGCGTATCGACCAGCAGGTAGTCGGGCGCCACGCAGGTCTGCCCCACGTTGAGCCATTTACCAAAGGCGATACGCCGTGCCGCAACCTTCAAGTTTGCCGTCGCATCCACGATGCAGGGACTCTTTCCGCCCAGCTCAAGCGTCACAGGCGTAAGGTTTTTACTTGCGCGCTCCATAACGAGTTTGCCGACCGGAACGCTACCGGTAAAGAAGATCTTGTCCCAGTGCTCATCGAGCAGCGCTTCGTTCTCGGCGCGCCCGCCCTCGACAACCGTCACCAGGCGCGGATCAAATGCCTCTTCACAGATTTGCCTGAGCACCGCGCTCGATGCCGGAGCATAGGCGCTCGGCTTGATGACCACGGTATTGCCCGCGGCAAGGGCGCCAGCGAGCGGCTCGAGCGTCAGCAAAAACGGATAGTTCCAGGGCGCCATGATGAGCGTGACGCCATAGGGCACGGTTTGCGTTTTGCACACGCTCACGGCGTTAGCGAGGTCGCACGGACGCAGGCGCGGACGACTCCATCGAACCACGTGAGCGATCTGATGTCGAATCTCGGAAAGCGATGTGCCAATCTCGCACATATAGGCCTCGTCATGCGACTTTCCCAAATCGGTCTTGAGCGCATGAGCGATATCGGCCTCGTGGGCCCGCACCGCATCGCGTAAACTCACGAGCGCGCGACGTCGAGCATCGACATCAAACGTGGCGTGCGTCTTAAAGTAGGCGCGCTGATCGCCGACGATGCGCGCAATTTCCTCGGTGTTCATGGACCCTCCTAATTCTCGTCCTCAAACATACCACCTGCAACGACCTCGTACATATGCTCGAGCTCCAAGCGGTCCATTAGAAGCGGAACGGGGTATAGCGGATTGGCCTCGGCATCGGCATGGGCCGCCATTTGTGGAATATCGGAGCGGCGAATGCCCGTCACATATTTGGGTATGCCCAAGGCGGCGTTCATGCGGTCGACCCAATCGATAAAGGCCTCGGCCGCAAGACTGTCCTGCGCGGTAGCCGGCGCAATGCCCGCCATGCGAGCAAGATCGGCAAGCTTGGGGGCGGCGGCGTCACCATAAGCGCGAAGCATGTGCGGCAGGATGATAGCGTTGGCCAAGCCGTGCGGAATCCCGTAACGCCCACCCAAGCTGTGTGCGATGGCGTGAACGTATCCAACATAGGAGCGGGTAAACGCAACGCCCGCCTTATACGCCGCCGAAAGCATATTGCGACGCGCACACATGTTGCCACCGCACTCATAGGCCTCGAGCAAATTGTCGTGGATGAGCTGCACCGCCTGGCGCGCCATCTTGCGCGTATAGGGCGTGGTGCTGCGCCCGATAAAGGCCTCGACGGCATGCGTCAGGGCGTCCATGCCCGTTTGCCCCGTAATGGAGGCGGGCAGGCCGCGCGTAAACTCGGGGTCGTGCACCGCAAAGCGCGGGATCAGCACAAAGTCGTTAATGGGATACTTGTAGTGCGTCTCGTCGTCGGTAATTACCGCTGCAAGCGTGACCTCGCTTCCCGTGCCCGCCGTGGTGGGAACGGCGATGAGCAGCGGCAGGCGACGATGGATACGCAACAGGCCGCGCATCTTGTTGATGGGCTTCTTTGGCTGCGCGATGCGCGCGCCCACGCCCTTGGCGCAGTCCATGGCCGAACCGCCGCCAAAGCCGATAATGGCCTGGCAGGCGCTCTCTCGATACAGAGATGCCGCTTCCTCCACGTTTGAGACCGTGGGGTTCGCACGTGTTTCGGCATAGACCGCAGCGCTAATTCCCTTGGACGCGAGCGCTGTCTCGAGCGGTGCCGTGAGCCCCAGACGGGCAATGCCGGGATCTGTCACGATAAGAACATGGTGTATTGAACGCTTTTGAAGCACTGCGGGCACTTCCTCAGCGTGCTCTAAAATGCGTGGCTCGGTATAGGGCAGCACCGGCAATGCGATGCGAAAAACCGTTTGATACGTTCGGCACCAGGCGCGGCGGGCTAGATGCATAAAGGAAGCTCCTTCATTTGTTGATTGGTCAACATTTGCTCGACCGATTGTACTCATCGGAGGTCGCACGAGGTCTAGCAATCGTTAATCAATCAACATCTACACATGCTTAAAGTGTTTTATTAAAAATCATTCCTAATAGGCTTCACATTCGGTCTCATTTATGGATAATAGAACTCGTCAAGACGCACGTCCGGAGAGGGCCCTTACGGGACCCGGACGAGCGCACCATCGCCATCGATCGAAAGGATCGAATCATGAAGTTTGTTTGCCCCGTTTGCGGTTATGTGGAAGAGTTCGACGGCGACCAGCTGCCCGAGGATTTCAAGTGCCCCCAGTGCGGCGTTCCTGGCTCTCGCTTCCTGAAGCAGGAGGAGGGCCAGCTCGAGTGGGCTGCCGAGCACGTCGTGGGCGTCGCCAAGATGGAGGGCGTCTCCGAGGACATCGTTGCCGATCTGCGCGCCAACTTTGAGGGCGAGTGCTCCGAGGTCGGTATGTACCTGGCCATGGCTCGCGTTGCTCATCGCGAGGGTTATCCCGAGATCGGCCTGTACTGGGAGAAGGCTGCCCACGAGGAGGCCGAGCATGCCGCCAAGTTCGCCGAGCTCCTGGGCGAGGTCGTGACCGATTCCACCAAGAAGAACCTCGAGATGCGCGTTGAGGCCGAGAATGGCGCCACCGCCGGCAAGACCGATCTTGCCAAGCGCGCCAAGGCCGCCGGTCTCGATGCTATCCACGACACCGTGCACGAGATGGCCCGCGACGAGGCTCGCCACGGCAAGGCTTTCGCCGGCCTGCTCAAGCGCTACTTTGGCTAAGCCAACTGCCTGAGACATAACCTCTAGCTCGAAGAAGGCCCGGACCGTATTGGTTCGGGCCTTTTTGTGTCTCGAGGACTCGTTAACGCCCTGAAATAGAGCTATCTTCGGCATCGGTCTCTCGTCAAAAACTAAGTGAGTAGACTTTTCGAAACTTGCCGAGCAGACCATCCGTATTGCTTTATAAAGTCGCAGGTAAATGACTTGTTTCAAAACGGCCTGGTCGCCAAAGTGCCAAAAGCCTACTCACTTAGAACCGCAGCCGTCCACGATCGAGCTGTTTTGTGTCTAACGGGCATCTTTCCGTCAATTACTCCCAATTTTGTCCAGTCAACGAATAGTTCAGACCGGAGTAATGTCTCAGCCCTTTGCTCATCTGAGCTTTTATCACGATATTCAGCATCGAGCATCCTGCATACGGCCTTAACGATCGCGTGGAATCTACCCTCATCGGATATCTGTCTGTGTGTCAGGAGAAGTACATCGTAGCCCATGGCCTGAAGGGCCGTCATGCGGTCAGCGTCACGCAAGCCATCCCCTGCGCGTCCGTGCGAGGCCTTTCCCTGACATTCAATGGCCACCTGTCGCCTGCCGTCCGGCGAAGAAAGAAGTAGGTCGATATATACACGGGACTTTCCCACAATCGCTCGAGCACTTGTGCTTAGCATCACTTCAACATTAAGCTCTATGCCGCAAAAACCTTCGCCTCCCAGGGATCGCGGCAGTGCAAGTAGCAAATACGCCTCGACCTCAAAAGGCGACGCGGCGCCCAATGGAACGAGTTGCGATACCGCTATAAATCTATTGCCGTAACGCATCCCGCAAACATCTGAACAAAAACGGTCAAGGTCTCCGCCCAAAACCAAAGCGTCTCGACGCCATAAATTTGAGGCGGTGCCGTCCTCGGACGGGCAGCGCACCCAACTGAGTCCTAGGCCCTTTCGACACCACCTATATTGCGAATCAGCACCGCCGCCCAC
>OFRY01001335.1_pt1 | contig 10972 bp, 10 predicted proteins | sample 1543171 | NCBI WGS metagenome assembly OFRY01 (sample SAMN04209240, study PRJEB22552) | human gut metagenome | biome: gut; material: feces | host: Homo sapiens | place: USA: Oklahoma | reverse complement strand
TACCGAATGTTCGGTAGCAGTGCTAACTAAAAGGAAAATACATCTTTTAAAAAAGATGTAAAATGAAAAAAATAAAAATAATAATAAAACAAAAAGAAAAATAACTCCTATGGGAATCGAACCCAATTATTAACTAAGACCACTCGAGCTAACAATAAGTATTATATCACAAAATCGTTATAAGTAAAGAAAAAATTACAAAAATATTGCCAAATTTTACAATTATTGCAAGTGTTATAACATTTGTATAAAAATTGAAAAAATCGTGTTGCTTTATACATTACAAAATGCAACGGAAAATGCAACACGAAATACAATACGAAAAATATCACACGAAATATCACATGAGTAGCTTCAGGCATGAAAAAAGCCCTTAAAATAAGGGCATAAAAAAACAGCTCGTACGGGAATTGAACCCGTGATTCCGCCTTGAGAGGGCGGCGTCTTAACCACTTGACCAACGAGCCTGAAAAATGTTACTGTATTATTATAAACAGCAAAAGAAATTTTTGCAAGTGATTTTTGAAAGGATTTAATTTATGGACTGGATATACGGAAAAACAATTCTTATAACAGGGGCATCCTCAGGATTAGGAAGAGCTATGACGCTACAGCTAATCAGAGAGCATGGATGTATGGTTTTAGGAATTGGACAATCTGAAGAAAAAATGAAAAGTTTAATAGAAGAACTGTCTTATTTAAGAGATCAGTTTAAATATTGGATTTTTGATGTGAGCCAGGAAGAAAATTGGAATACATTTAGAGAAGAACTTACTTATATGAATATAAACGTTGATTTGCTAATTAATAATGCAGGTATGTTATTACCTTTTGAGAAGTCAGTTAATTATACGGAAGAGCAGGTTAAGAGATGCATGGACGTTAATTTTAACAGTTGCAGATATTCCATTAACGCAATGCTACCTATATTAAGAAAGTCCACTATGGCAGGGATTGTTAATGTATCAAGTTCAGGAGCACTTGCACCTTTAGTTGGAACAGGTGTCTATAGTGCAAGCAAAGCCGCAGTTAAAGCTTATACAGAAACTTTAATAGGGGAACTTGGAAGAGAAATGTACATAGGATATGTGTGTCCGGGATTTATAATGACAGACATATTTAGAAGTCAGTATTACAAGACAGAAAGCAAGCTGATGAAATTTATTGCAAATAATGTTGATAAAGTTGCTGCAAAGATTATAAAAAAGATAATAAAACAGAAAAATAGAATAATAGTAGGAAAAGATGCAAAGTTTATGAACTTTACTTCAAAATTCTTTCCGGTATTAGGGTTAAAATTTTATGAGCAGTTTATCAAACATACAAAAATAGATATTTTTGAAAATGTAAGATAGTAGTCAGATAAGATTGCACTATATTAAAGTTAAGAATAAATATTATAATTTTGACAGATATAAAAGTTGGAATTAATGAAGGCAGCTGAAAGTTGCAGATGAATTTTACAATGAAAGTTACGATTTTTACAGGGGTTGACAGGAAAATAATAACGTCGTATACTATGTAGTGAATATTGACTAGCGTAGAAGGAGCGAACCGCAAAGGTTCGCTCTTTGTTATGTAGTTAAATTTTTCAAAGAACATTAGAAAATGTTCTTTATAATAAAAGATACTAACAAACACAGCAAAGTCAAATAAGGAGGTTAAGGTGTCTAGAAAAGAAGAATACGAAGCAAAGACAGAAGCACTACTGTTACCCATTGTTGAAGAAAAAGGGTATGAAATGGTAGATGTGGAATATGTTAAAGAAGGAAGCAACTGGTATTTAAGAGCTTTTATTGATAAGCCGGGTGGAATCACAATTAATGATTTAGAAGGCGTAAGCCGTAAGTTAAGTGATTTACTTGACGAAGAAGACTTTATTAGCGATGCTTACATATTAGAAGTAAGCTCACCAGGACTTGGTCGCCCACTGAAAAAAGACAGAGATTTTGACAGAAGTATTGGCGAGGAAATTGAAGTACATTTATATAGAAGCCTTAACGGAAACAAACAGTATGTAGGTTTATTGAAATCTTATGACAAGGATACAATTACTATAGAAGATGAAGATGGAAGTGAGATTGCTCTTGATAGAGTGAATGTTTCACTTGTTAGATTAACTATTGATTTTTAGGAGGATATTGGAAAGATGAACAATGAATTAATTGCAGCATTAGACGTGTTGGAAAAGGAAAAAGGTATTAGCAAGGAGTCTTTATTTGAAGCTATTGAAAGTAACTTGGTAGTTGCTTACAAGAACAACTTTAATAAGGCAGATAACGTAGCAGTAACAATGGATAGAGAAACAGGTGATTTCCATATTTATTCTCAGAAAGAAGTAGTTGAAGAAGTTATGGATCCTGTATGTGAAATCTCATTGGAAGATGCAAGAAATATTAAGGCATCATACGACATTGGAGATTCAGTTAATGTAGAAATTCAGTCAAAGGATTTTGGTCGTATTGCTACACAGAGTGCTAAGAATGGCATTTTACAGAAGATTAGAGAAGAAGAAAGAAAGAGTCTCTATGAAGAATATTATGAAAAGCAGGATGATATTATTACAGGTACAGTTCAGAGAATTAACGGAAAGAACATTAGCGTAAACATTGGAAAAATCGATACTGTATTAATGGAAAAAGAACAGTCTAAGGGAGAATACTTTAGACCAAATGATAAAATTAAATTATATATTACTGAAGTAAAAGATAATGGTAGAGGACCTAGAATTAATGTTTCAAGAACTCATCCGGGACTTGTTAAGAGATTATTCGAACAGGAAGTAACAGAAATTCAGGACGGAACAGTTGAAATTAAGAGCATTGCAAGAGAAGCAGGCTCAAGAACAAAGATGGCTGTTTGGTCAAATAATGAAGCAGTTGATCCTGTTGGAGCTTGTGTAGGTATTAACGGCGCAAGAGTAAATGCAGTAGTTGAAGAATTACAGGATGAAAAAATCGATATCATTAACTGGAGTGAAAACCCAGCTATCTTAATTGAAAATGCATTAAGCCCATCAAAAGTTATTGCAGTTTTAGCAGATCCTGATAATAAGGAAGCTTTAGTTGTAGTTCCTGATTTACAGTTATCATTAGCAATTGGTAAAGAAGGACAGAATGCAAGACTTGCAGCTAAGCTTACAGGTTTTAAGATTGATATTAAGAGTGAGTCACAGGCAAAAGAAGAAGGCATTCAGTATGTTTTCGATGAAGATGATTATTATGATGATGACGAATATTATGATGGAGAGTATTACGATGACGAATACTACGACGGAGAATATTACGATGATGAATATGATGAAGAAAGCGAAGAAGCTGATTCAGTAGAAGAAGCATCAGAGGAATCAACAGAAGAATAGTAACTGATGGATTCAATTAGAACATAGGAGATTATGGCATGGGGCAGAATAGAAAAATACCAATGCGAACATGTATTGGTTGCAGACAGTCAAAGGAAAAAAAAGAGCTAATAAGAATTGTTAGAGACAAGGAAAACAACGTTTTTGTTGACTTAACAGGAAAACAAAACGGTAGAGGTGCATATATATGTGAAGATGTGCATTGTTTGGAAAAAGCCATGAAAACAAAAGCTTTGGAAAAAACATTAAAGGTATCCGTTGACAGTGAAATTTTTGAAAAATTAAAAGAACAGTTAGGAGATACAAATGAATAAAGTTTTTTCAATGATAGGCTTGGCAACCAGGGCTGGAAAAACTGTTGCAGGTGAGTTTTCTGTAGAAAAAGCGGTAAAACAAAAGAAGGCATGGTTGGTTATTGTCTCAGAGGAAGCTTCAGATAATACAAAGAAACTGTTTTTTAACAAGTGCAAATATTATAAGATTCCATGTTTTGTTTACGGAAGTAAGCAGGAATTAGGCGAGGCAACTGGAAATGACAGTTGTGCGTCAATAGCCATAACGGACAGAGGATTTAGTGAAACCATCAACAGATTGTTAGAAAGTTAGACGGAGGTAGTATATGTCAAAGATGAGAGTACATGAATTGGCCAAAGAATTAGATATAAAAAGTTCAGACATTATAGAAGTGCTTGGAGAAAAAGGAATTGATGTAAAAGCTCAAAGTTCAATTGACGAAGCTTCAATTGAAATTGTGAAAAAGAAGTTCCCTTCAGCAAAATCTGAAAATAAAAAAGAAGAAAAGGCAAAACCTAGAGTTTTAATTACAAGCAAAGGTGTTGTTAAGACAGGGGAAAGAAGAAGACGTAGACATAGTAGTGATGGAGAGCATAAACATCGTTCGAAACATTCTTCTGAAGTAAAAGAAGAAGTAAAGGAAAATGTTAAGCCTAACGAAACAGTTGAAAAGGCAGTTGAAGAAAAGACAGCTCCAAAAGATACAACTGTTCAGGCTAAAGAAACTACTCCTAAGGCAGAAGAAAAGAAACCTGTAGAAGTAAAAGAAGTGGCAAAAGAAGTGGTAAAGGAACCTGTAAAGGAACCTGTAAAAGAGGTGGAAAACAAAGAAAATAAAATTCAAGAGGTAAATACTACGGAAAAAATGGCACAGAGAGAAACAAAACCGGCTGATAATAAACAACAGCCTAAGGAAAACAATAATAACAGACAGGTAAACAACAACAGACAGCAGAGAGATAATCGTTCAAACGACAATAGAAATAACGATAGAAACGATAATAGAAACAACGACAGAAATAACAACAGAAACGATAACAGAAACAACAATAGAAATAACAACAGAAATAACGGAAGATATAACAACGATAGAAACAATGACAGAAATAACGACAGAAACAATGGAAATCGTAAAGACAACCGTAATTTCAACAAAGACCGTAACGGAAATGGCAGAAATGACAACAGAAACAACAACGGAAACAGAAACAATGACAGAGGCAATTTCAGAAACGGAAATAATGGCAACAGACCAAACAATGATAGAGGCGGCTTTAGAAGAAATGACAGAAATGATGCCCCATCAGAACCAATTCAGGATAAGAACAGAAAGAATAGAGAAAACAAAATCCGCCAGGATAGACAGGAACGTAATAAGAAAAATTACGAAGATGGCAGAAGAGGTAAGAATGGCAAGAAGGGTGATTTCTCTAAACCTACATTAGAAAAGCCAAAGAAGAAGGAAGAAAAGAAAGAAGAAATTAAGATTATTCAGGTTCCTGAAGCTATTACAATTGGCGAGTTAGCAGAAAAGATGAAGATGACAGCATCAACACTTATTAAGAAGTTATTCTTAGAAGGAAAGATGGTTACTGTTAACACAGAAATTGATTTTGACAGTGCAGAAGAAATCGCTTTAGGATATGACATCATGTGCGAAAAAGAAGAAAAAGTAGACATGATTGAAGAACTTCTTAAAGAAGATGAAGAAGATGAATCACTTATGGTTAAACGTCCACCTGTAGTTTGTGTTATGGGACACGTAGACCATGGTAAAACATCACTTCTTGATGCAATTAGAGAAACAAATGTAATTTCAGGTGAAGCAGGTGGTATTACACAGCATATTGGTGCTTCAGTTGTAAAAATTAATGACCAGACAATTACATTCCTTGATACACCGGGACATGAAGCATTTACATCAATGCGTATGCGTGGCGCACAGTCTACAGATATTGCAATCTTAGTTGTAGCTGCTGATGATGGTGTTATGCCACAGACTGTAGAAGCTATTAACCATGCTAAGGCTGCAGGAATTGAAATAATTGTTGCAATTAACAAGATTGATAAGCCGGGTGCAAATATCGAGAGAGTTAAGCAGGGACTTGCTGAACATGGATTATTAGCATCTGACTGGGGCGGAGACGTGGAAATGGTTCCTGTTTCAGCTCACACAAGAGAAGGTATTGACGATCTTCTTGAAATGGTACTTTTACAGGCTGACGTATTAGAATTAAAGGCTAATCCAAACCGTCAGGCAAGAGGTATTGTTATTGAAGCAAAACTTGACAAAGGTAAAGGTCCTGTAGCTACAGTTTTAGTACAGAAAGGTACTTTAAAAGTAGGTGCACATATTGCAGCAGGAGCTAACCATGGTAAAGTTAGAGCCATGACAGATGATAAGGGAAATAGAATTAAGACTGCCGGTCCTTCGACACCTGTTGAAATTTTAGGTCTTAGCGGAGTTCCAAACGCAGGTGAAGTTTTCGTTTCAACAGAAACAGCTTCAGAAGCAAAAGACTTTGCTAACACATTCGTTGAAGACAGCAAGGCAAAACTTATGGAATCTAATAAATTTAGAATTTCTCTTGATGATCTTAACTCACAGATTGAAGCCGGTGAATTAAAAGAACTTAACATTATCGTTAAGGCTGACGTTCAGGGTTCAGTTGAAGCAGTTAAGCAGAGCTTACTTAAACTTTCAAATGATGAAGTTGAAGTTAAGATTATCCATGGTGGTGTTGGTGCAATTAACGAATCAGACGTTATTTTAGCATCTACATCAAATGCAATTATTTTAGGATTTAACGTAAAACCTGATACACAGGCTGAAATTACAGCAAACAATGAAAAGGTTGATTTAAGACTTTACTCTGTAATTTACAATGCTATTGAAGACATTGAAAGAGCCATGAAGGGTATGCTTGAGCCAATTTATGAAGAAAAAGTTATTGGTCATGCAGAAATTCGTCAGATATTCAAGGCTTCAGGTGTTGGAAATATTGGTGGATCTTATGTTCTTGATGGATTCATGCAAAGAGGATGCTCTGCAAGAATTACAAGAGAAGGAAAACAGATTTTTGAAGGACCTGTTGCTTCTCTTAAGAGATACAAAGATGACGTTAAGGAAGTTAAAGCAGGATATGAGTGCGGTCTTGTATTTGATGGCTTTAATGAAATTAGCGAAGGAGATCAGGTTGAGGCATACATTATGGTAGAGGTTCCAAGATAAGACTTAAGGTCTGACATAAATAAGTTTAAATAAATTTGTTTAACTTATTTTATGAGGAATGGATATTACGTAATAATGCATAACAGTCTTTTGTATAAAGAAAGTTGGAATAATTATGAGAAAAAACAGTATTAAAAATACAAGAATAAATGGTGAAGTCCAGCGTGAACTTAGTAATATCATACGTGAGTTGAAAGACCCACGTATTGGTATTATGACTACTGTTACGGCAGTGGAAGTTGCACCTGACTTAAAGACATGTAAGGCGTTTATAAGTGTTCTTGGTGATGAACAGGCAAAGGCTGATACAATGGCAGGACTTAAAAGTGCTGCAGGATTTATACGCCGCGAGCTTGCAAGAACAGTCAATCTTAGAAATACACCTGAAATTAGATTTATTATGGATGAATCTATTGAGTATGGTATGAAGATGGATAAACTTATAAAAGAAATTAATGAAGGTAAATAAGGTAGTTTTATGAAGATTAATGAAATTATTGGTGATGCAAAAACAATTGGTATTGCAGGACATATCAGACCTGATGGTGACTGTGTAGGCTCATGTATGGCATTGTATAATTATCTTGAAAAAAACAGAGAAGATTTGGATGTACATGTGTATTTGGAAAGCGTAGACAGCAAGTTTAGCATTATTAAAAATGCAGACTGTATAGATACAAATGGTTATGATGGAACAGTATTTGATTTGTTTATATCTCTTGATACTGCAAGCCTTGACAGATTGGGGCAGAATTTGCCATTTTTTGCAAATGCAAAAAGAACAGCCTGTGTTGATCATCACAAAAGTAATTCAGGATATGCAGATTATAACTATATTTTACCTGATGCAAGTTCAGCAAGCGAGGTATTGTATGATTTGTTGGAAGATGACATGATTGACAAATCAGTTGCTGAACCTTTATATATGGGAATAGCCCATGATTCAGGCGTTTTCAGATTTCAGTCAACATCGCCAAAGACTATGCGTATTGCAGCAAGTATGATTGAACATGGTGTAGATGTAAATGAAATTTTAGAAGAAACATATTACAGAAAAACATATGCTCAGATGATGATTACATCCCAGATTCAGGCAAATACAAAGCTGGTTATGGATGGCAAATGCATATATGGTTACTGTACTACAGAGATGATGGAAAAATACGGTGTAACAACCGGTGATTTGGATATTGTTATATCAGCCATCAGAAATGTGGATGGAGTAGAAGTTGCCATGTTTATTTATCAGTTAGATGAAAATAAATTTAAAGTAAGTTTGCGTTCAAAAAAATATGTTGATGTTAGTGAAATAGCAGTATCATTTGGTGGCGGAGGTCATGTAAGAGCTGCCGGATTTGATATTGAAGCAAATCTTGAAAATGCAATAACTACAGTTCTTGATAAAATAAAAGAGCAGATTTAATAAAACTTAAAAAGGAATAAATAGAATAAACTATGATTAGTGGAGTGATAAATGTATATAAGGAGCCGGGGTATACATCACATGATGTGGTTGCAAAGCTTCGAGGTATACTTAAACAGAAAAAGATTGGACATATGGGAACTCTGGATCCAAATGCAGTAGGGGTGCTTCCGGTTTGCCTTGGAAAGGCTACAAAGTTGTGCGATATTTTGTCTGAAAAAGATAAAACATACGAAGCAACATTACTGCTTGGAACAGAAACTGATACACAGGATACTACAGGTCAGGTAGTAAATCAGGCTTCAAAAGAACAGCTTGATAAATTAACTGAAGATGAAGTATTCAAAACAGTTAAAAGTTATATTGGAGATTATGAGCAGATTCCCCCTATGTTTTCAGCTATAAAAATAGGCGGGGAAAAATTGTACAATCTTGCAAGAAAAGGAGAGACAATTGAACGTCCTCCAAGACATTGTAAAATAATAGACATAACAGTGACAAACATTGATTTGCCAAGAGTAGATATGCATGTGACATGCTCAAAGGGTACATATATTAGAACATTGTGCCATGATATTGGAAAAGATTTGGGTGTAGGCGGATGTATGGAACATCTTATCAGAAGCAAGGTAGATAGATTTAAGGTTGAAGATTCCATAACTCTTAGTCAGATAGAGCAGTTTAGAGATGATGATACTTTAAAAGAATATATTACACCTGTAGATGAAATGCTTGACAGCTATTCAAAATGTATGGTTTTGGAAGATGCAGAAAGACTGGTATACAATGGAAATATTTTCACATCCAGAAATACTCTTCTAAAAATGAACCATGAAGATGGTCAGACAGTAAGGGTGTATACTCATGATGGCAAGTTTGTTGGTTTGTATATGTTTATAGCAGAAAAGCAGATATATAAGCCAATCAAGATGTTTTTGGCATAAAAGTAAGCCGGTTAATATACTTTTGGTATAAAAGTCGGTTTAATAAGCTTAAAGAACTTTGATATGACAGGAGATAATATGCAGTGTATATCAATAGATGACAATGTAAAATTAAATAATACAATAGTTACAATTGGAAAGTTTGACGGAATACATAAAGGTCATGAAAAATTGTTTGAACAATTAAGAGAAAATGCAAATGGAAGACAAAAAGTTGTGCTTACATTTGAAACATCTCCAAAGGCTTTTTTAGATGACAACGCCAACAAAACAATCGTAACAGAATCCGAAAAGCAGATGCTTTGTGATATCCAGGGCATTGATGTGTACATGAAGATGCCTATGAAAAAAGAATTTTTGGCACTGACACCTGATGAGTTTGTGTCAAAGATTTTAAAAGAAAAGATAGGAGCCACAACTATTGTATGTGGAACGGATTTTCATTTTGGAACTAAAGCGTCAGGAGATGTAAATTTTCTAAAAGAAAATCAAAAAAAATATGGGTATAGTCTTGTTGTTGTAACAAAGGAGCAATATCAAAACAAAGATATTAGCAGTACAGCAATAAGAGAAAAAATAACTCAGGGTAAAATGACAGAAGTAAATGAGATGCTTGATCATCCCTACAGTATTATAGGAAAGGTTTTGGAAGGAAAAAAACTGGGAAGAACATTAGGACTTCCTACAGCGAATATTATTCCTGAAAAGACCAAACTTTTGCCACCAAATGGAGTGTACAAAACAGTTCTGAAAGTGGCTGACAAAAGATTTAATGCCATTACAAACATTGGCGTAAATCCTACAGTGGAAACAGGTACACAAATAAAAGTTGAAACTCATATTTTGGAATATGAAGATTACATTTATAATGAAATAGTACAGGTTGAGTTTTATGATTTTGTAAGACCTGAAAAAACATTTGCAAATGTACAGGAATTGAAGGCTCAAATAGAGCGTGATATTCTGGTATGCAAAGGAATTAAAAATTAGCAATAGTTGAAGGAACCGTAAGGGTTCCTTTTTTGTATATAAACCTGAACAAAAATGGAATAAGGCAGATGTATAATACTAAAAAAATAAAGGAGGAAAGTGGTGCCTTAGTACCATAGAAAAAATTATGTTTTGTAATAAGTGTGGAAAAATGATTCCTGATAGCAGTAAATATTGTAGTTATTGTGGAAACGTTATCGTAAGCGCGGAGGCTGTTCAAAGGAAACAACCAGTTCAAAATCAGCAGAATACTACAAGCAGAGGATTACTAAACAATAAAATTGTTTTGGGAGCAGCAGGAATAATTTTGGCAGTGCTGATTGGATTTATGATTATACATTTTTTCGGCAATGAAGACATTTTCATGCAGGGAGTAGAATTTGGAATGTCAAAAAGTGAGGTTGCTTCAAAAGTTAAATTAGATAATTTATATAATGAATCAGATCATTATTTGGGATATGCACCTTTTGTGGCCTTAAAAATCGATGATAAAGATATTGCAGCTGAAGTTCAGTTTTCTTTTACAGGTGATGACAAATTGTATCAAATAGAATATCAGTTTGAAGGGGAAGATGTTGATACAGAGATTGTAGTAGATTACATAAATAAAAAATATAATGGCGAAGATGTAGTTTTTCAGGGAAGTAAAACTATGGGAGAAAAAGAAAGTAGTGATTATTATTTAACTGTGCAGGGTCATACTGTAACCCTTAAGAGCAAAGAATATT
>OFRY01001332.1_pt1 | contig 10999 bp, 10 predicted proteins | sample 1543171 | NCBI WGS metagenome assembly OFRY01 (sample SAMN04209240, study PRJEB22552) | human gut metagenome | biome: gut; material: feces | host: Homo sapiens | place: USA: Oklahoma | reverse complement strand
TAAACACGAAAGTAGGAGATAAACACCTATGATTAGTGTTTACCTCCTACTCGATTTTGTATTCTGACGACTATCTGTTTGCGTCAACAATTTTAGTACTTCTGTTGAGAACTGGCCCTTACTATCTCATATTGAGAATTGTCAACAGACAATTTGTAAGTTAGTCCTCAAGATAATATTCTAATCTATGGGTAGAACCGTCCTTGTCTACAAGTACAAGGGTGTTTTTGGCTTTTAAATTCTTAATTGTATAAGTCCAAACTTCATATTCATCATCGAACTTCAGTTTCATTGTAAGTTTGTTACCTTTTACGACATAGGTTCCCTTTCCAAATTCGTAATAAGAATCTTCGTTTTTGTCGTCATCCGGCTCAAATGACTCTGTGTAGATACAAGTACCATCGGCAAAGAAGCCAAATTCTTCAAGGTACTGATCATTGTCTTCATATCGTAACCAAAATCCGACAAGATTCTCGTTGCCCGATGCTCCCTCATTTTCATCATCGTCGGAGCTACAGCCGGTGAACAATGCTCCTACTATAGCGAAGAGGAACATCAAGGAGAACAACTTCATTTTTCTCATAGTTTTATACACTTAGTTCGTGTCGTGCGCAACTTTTATTTTAGTAATTTGTTATTGCTTTTGTTCAAGGAAAAAGTGTAGGATTACTTTATTGTTTTGTCAATGTCATTCTTTCTCCGTCCTCGTCTATTACAACTAATTTCTTACTTGTGATAGAGACTACTTGCCATTCTTCTGGGTCTTCATCCTCCCAATAAATCTTTAGAACTTGACTGTCTGAATCATAGGAATAAGTAAAAGAATCCTCGTAGTCCTCAGCTGCATAGTCTATCTCTTTCAAACTTCCTTTACCATTAGACTTGAAAGTAACGAGTTGATAACCTGTGCTAAAGGTATACTTCCAAGTACCCACCAAACTCTCAACAACCTCAATGTTGTTACCTCCATCATCATCCTTGTCATCGCTTGAACAGCTGACAAAAGCAAATCCCATGAAAAGGACTGCCAACAAAGCCAAAAGTTTTGTTCTCATAATCTTGTACACTTGATTCGTGTCGTGCGCAACTTCTAATTTAGTAATTTGTTATGACTTTAGTTGTACCTGTGGTTGTGGTACCACCTTTACCTGTAGCTACGCATTTAACGTAGTAAGTTGTACCTTTCTTCAAACCTGATATATTGGCTGTGATAAGGACACCTGCAACTGTTGCGGAAACAGATTTTGTCGGATTGGAGCTTGTGCCGTAATACACCTTTGCAGATGTAACCTTTGCCTCATCCTTATTGTATATCTTATACACGACTTTCAACTTTGTCTGAGTTGCCGTGAAATCATTGAAACCTATGTCTGGTTTCTCATAAGATGTAGAACCTCCTGTATTTCCGCCACTCGAACTGCCACCATTATTAGAACTTCCTCCACCATTGTTATTTGAACTTGATGATGGCTTTTGACCAAATGTATAAAACACATATCTCTTATTGTCAAATTGCGCATAGAGTCGTCCGCAGAAATTAGATTTGGCCTTGCTCTCCTTCGCATTCATGTATTTCACAATGTCATTCCACAAGTCCTGTTCATCACTGCTAAGTCTTTCCCCATTAGCCTTTTTGGCTTTCAAGGCTTTATAGCTACTCCAATACAGGCTTTCACTTGCATATTCATTGCCCACGAATACGGGATAGCTTATATTCATGTTGCCATTTCCATCATTCTTTTGGATATAAGAGTTACTGAACTTGAAATGTTCGTAATATTGATAATCTCCATAGCCACTTTCAACTCCATAAACAATAGATTTGCCTGGAAATACACTTGACAATTTGGATTTTATAGTGATGTTCCAGCTATAATCACCATAGCTGACGCTTGCAGAGGTATTCTTCTTTACAAGTTCAAAATTTGGATCTGAACTATTGTTATTTCCATTATTATCATTGTCGTCAGGCGAATACCATTCGTCTTGTTCGTCATCACTACCACCACATGCTATGAATGCGGTACTAGCTATCATTGTTGCCAATATCATAGCAATCAACCTATACTTTCTGAAAAACATATATGATACACTTATTTGTGTCGTGCGCAACTTCTTAAATGAGTATTCTTTATATCTCAAAGCAAAAGACAGGTTTCATCGTTCACCTTTGCCATGGCAACTTGGGCATACTCCCGAACCTCCACATACAACACAAGGGACAACCCAACGACCATTTTCAAAGTATTTCTTATTGCCATTGCATTTAGAGCAGATTCCCGAACCATTGCAATGAGCATTATCAGTTGCTGTCATCTTCATACATTTTCTTGGTGAAGATGTTTCACGAGCTGAAGAACTTCCGCTTATCCCCAATTCTCTGTCATACATTCCACTGCTTGCCTGTTGTACAGTCTTGTAAGCATTGACTTTGGTCTGCATATAATTATCGTATGCAGCCTGCACTTCTTCCGCTGATGGCTCTCGGCCATTCAACTGACGATAGGAAGAAGCAAATCCCGTCTTAACCTGAATTTCTTCTTGTTTCCATTGCTGTTCCACTTGCATAACAGAATAGTTTGCAAGTTGGGCAAGACTTGTATTTACATAGTTTGTAAACTCAGCATTGCTCATGCTTCCCAAACTTTTACCTTGTGGCATTGACGGATAACCGTAGCCCGCTTGTCCTGCATTAGCTTGGCTTGCAGCCATATATGCCGTACCGACTTCAGCTGCTGCTTGGAATAATCCACTTAAGAAATTGGCAGTCCTTTGGCTTCTTGCTTCACGCTGTTCTTTTGCATTAGCCATCAAGCCACGACTTAGCTCTTTTAGTTCTTTCGGGCATTCTTTTATGCTGATGACTTGTGTAAAGCCCTCAATAGCCGAGCTCCACTTCTTGCGGTTGTAATCACACATGGCTTTGCCAAAATAGGCTTCTTCGCATGGCAGATATTTTCCGTGATTCTGTATTGTGGATTCAAAAAGTTTGTCCGCTTTCTTATAGTTGCCAGAATCGAAAATGCGTGACGCTTCTTGATATTCTGAGAAATATCCTGCTATGTCTTCGAGTATTATCTCGCTATCATCCTCAGAACGAAGACACAGATATTTACTGTCCACAGGAATGAAGACTTCTAAGCCTGTATAAAAGGTATCCATTCCGAGATTGACTGTTTTCAGAATATCAGTTGTAAGCCTATACTTGTCAGCCAAAGTCTCAATCGTTTCACCACACTGCACGATATGCCTTAGATTCACAATATCCTGTCCCCAACTCTTTGTTGAACTGGAGAGGAACATCATTGCGAACAATACTATCATCATATAAATTCGTCTCATATATGTAACTTGAAATTAGTATATTATGTTCTTAATCTTTGTCTTGCTCATATTAAAGACAGGGGCCTTGGCAGAATTCACTTTCTTGAACGACACCATAGTTGGGGTATCGCTGCAAACCCAGACCTTCATGCGTACACCTTTCTTGGTTACGATAGTTGCCTTTTTGGGATTTGTTTCAGACGCCGCTTCTTCTGTTGCTGCCGATTGGATGGAATCTGCCACCTCTGCCTCATGCTGTGCTTTTAGCTTCGCTTCTTCTGCCTCACGCTCTCGTTGCTGTTGTTCTTCTTGGGCAAGATTGACCAATATGTCACGTGTGCCGTCTGGATAACTAATCATGAAAACTTCCGACTTTGGTGAAAACACCGGTCTGTCCTTGGTTTTCTTGTCCGTTTTGAACGAAACGACATTCGCATCCATTGTCAGGTTATAAGCAGGGACTTCTCTTCCATTCTTATAATATACAACAATAGCATCTTTGGGAATTTGCGTAGGCTCAGAAGTTGCAAGTATGCGCTCACCGTTACTATTGAACACCACATTGCCACGTGTCTTGAACTTCAACATAAACACCTTCGTGTTCTCGACATATTCTTCAGGGGCTTTCTTGTTGTCTGATTCTCTGAAGAGCGTCTTGTCGTTGTCGGTCTGGATTATCTTGACAGACTTCACACGACCATCACGGAAAATGATGGCATCTTGGGCAAAGACAGAAATCCGACATACCACAAACAAGAAAAAAACAAGAAAAAAACTCTTTATGCTCATTGTTTAAACTCCAAATCCTATACCTACAGTAAAACCACATGTAACATCTTCTTCTTTCTTAAAGCCACCATTAACCAATATACCTGCATTAACATTGACTTTTCCGAAGCTATAATATAGTCGTGGCGAAATAGCCCATCCCCAAGTTGTTTTCGTATCGCTTCCCTCAAAAGAAACGTTACACATAGCTTGGACGGGAAGGGAAAGTATAACATTCTGAACTATTTCGTATGAAACGTTCGGACCAAACGATATCAGATCTGTTGTGTGTTCCTTGTCCACAAGTCCATAATTAAAACTACCTAATGTGGTATTGAAACCAAATAATGACTCGCCAATGTTAAGCATATCAAGAGTAAGTCCGTAATGACCGGATGCTTTCACATCTTCAAAGTCACATGCGAAATATGTCAATCCCCACATACTTCGTGTCTGATTTCGTACCCACGTATTGGTAGAAACATTACCTTTTCTTTTTGTCGGTGTAGAATAGTAAGAAACAGTTTGTGTGTTTCTTTGCTCGGCATCATCCTGCAGTGGAGCTTCGTCCGTATAAGTATCCATTTTCTCAATGGGGACGTTCAGCTTCATTCCCACATATACAATACCATCCGCATTAGGATTAGCCTTGTTGATATCCCTAACGCTTACTTTGTAAATCTCAGCGATGCTTTCTATGGTTTCGCCACGCTGAACAACATGGGTTACGGTTTGGCTTTGAGCCATAGTGAACACACTAACAGTACAAAAAACTACTGTCAGAAAAATCTTTTTAATCATAGTCGTAATGTTTTAAAGTTGTATTATAAGAAAATTGCTTGCGCTCCAAAAGATGGTAAGCTTGGTAATTCGTTCTTGCACGAAAAAACAAGCATAAGCATCAAAAGCGGCATAATGATCCGAAATGTTTTCATAATGATTTAATTTATTTTTTACGTTATTATTCTACGATATGCTCGATAAACATCGATGGGATGTAGGCAGTTGCCACCAGACACAATCCTGTAACTTCCACCACCACACGTTGTTGCCCTGCAATGCGAGCTACTTTACCAATAACACCTGCAAATTCTCCGTCTATCACCTTAACAATATCACCACTTTTGTAATGACATTGCTCTGATGACACTATTCGTACATGTTCATTACTGGTACTTGTTGCTTTAATAAAGTTCATCATTGCTGCAAATGGAATAGTGAGAGGAGGATGCTTTCCATTTTCCTCCAATGGCTTTGTCTTATCAAGGTAAAATTTTAATACAGACATTTCTTCTCCCTTTTTCTTGATAATGGAGTTTACAACTTCCCTTGTAGTATATACAAAAAGAAGATTGGGAAGAAGAGGCTGTAAAATTCGCTTCTTCTTCCCAATCTCTTTCTTTATGACATAATGCATAGGCATATATGACTGAACGTCAGAGGTTGATATGATGCCATGTGCTTTCTGTGTTCTATTGTATGTAACTCGCAACACGAACCATTCGTGATTTGCCTTTTGTACATAGTCCGAGGACACCCCTGTATGTGAGCGTTGCGCTTCGGGGAGGACATTGGAGGTAAGTCCAACGTAAGGAGATCTGCTTCGACCTCGATGGGTATGCGCATTAATCAATGCGTTCATATCGCTTCTATGTCTTGCATTAAATTAGCAACTATTTGACACAAAAAAAGCGTGGAATCGTCCTGTTGTCCATTCCACGAGTCGAGGCTCTTGCATTGCCTATTATAGTCGAACAGACAACGTCAGAGCCCACGCCGATATGAAAATCAGTACCATTAGAAACCTAAATAATACATTTGCCTGCATCACAAAAGGATACAATCTATGTTTACAAGGTCTCCACGTGGATTGATAAATCACACCCGGGACATCTACCGTTGACCATATTCGAGACTATAATTCAGAATGTTTGCAAGATTCGACTCGTCTCAAACACAGCGTCAGATAAACGCCTTCTATTATGTCTTGACTCTCTTCCCACCCATTGCCCGCTTATTAACGAGAAAGTTGTTTGGACTTCTCAGCTTTCAGCTCGGCGTAGGCTGTCTGTTTATCGACATTGAGAGAACCCAAATTGACGCACAGATTAGAGAGCCATTGCAAAGTTAGCAAATTTTCTTCGAAACGAGCAAGGTCTATTTGGATTTTTTCTCAATACTGTCCGATTTTAACATTTAAACGGCCGTTATAGCTGTATATGGAAGTATAAAAGTTACACAGTTGCAATGTTATGTAACAAAAGTTGCTACAGAAATGAAAAAAGGAGCAAGAACATTTGTTGTCTTGCTCCCATAAATTTTCTATATAAAGATTTTCAATGTGTTCTATGTATGGTGTATTTATCTCAACTTCTCTTTTTTGTGAATATGGAGAGCAAAAACAAGCATATTGGGGAGTCTGAAGCACACTCTATATGGATTGAGCAAGCAAGATGTCATGAATGCGCGAGGTACCATCAAGTTGAGGCTAGCCATCCATTTGGCAGGGGCTGGGGTAAGGAAGTCGATCACCCATTATAGAAAACGTTAAACGTTATAACGTTAAGATGTGGAAATATTACAACGGGCGACGTGCATTGGGTCGATTATTAGGACGATGTTAGGGCAGTAGATAAGTCCCTCTGCCCTAACATCTATAGTCTTGTCCTCTCAAACTTCGACGCGGGCTACGGCAATACGGAAGCCCACGAGAGTTTTAAGCTGCTCTGTGCCCTTCTCGGACAAAGCCTCTTATGTATGTTTCTTCTTTGAAACAAAGAAGAGGTGGTCTTTGTCCAAAAAAACGGGGTAGAAGACAGAGCCGATGATGTAGCCAGCGAGTCTTGGCTTTTGCCCACCGATTCGCTGAATGGTGCCCCATTCTACCTCTCCAATGATATGTTTGGGGATTTTGAACTGACTTTTTGCCGGAAATTCGCCATAGACCTTCAACAGTTTTTTCTGTTCAGCTTCGGGTCTTGTACATGCGCAGACATCAATGAACTTTGTCACGAGTTTGTCCAGCATTTTGCTCTCCTGCCATTTTTCAAGAGTTTGTCCCGGAGGGCACTGGTTGAAATCAAAGTCCTTGAAGTTGAAAGACAACTTTGGCAGGTCGTCCTTGACCTTTCGTTCATTCCGCACATTGGCAGTACGGACCTCAGAGGCAGTTGCGCTTTTGAACTTATTGTCAAACCTACTCTTCTTTTTTGCTGCCATACTCAGTAATAAACTTGTCGATGTTGCCGAAATAAGGAATGGCACCATAGCGCCCCAACAGATAATCCTTTGAGAAAGACGCGTCGTTGCGGACGCTGTTCGCCTGGTTGATTTTGTATTCCACCAAGGAGTACAAGTCTGATGCGCCCTCGGGAGATTTCTCAGCGAACCATATCTGGTCACGGCGAAGCAAGTCCTTGCGCAAGAGGTTGGTGTCGTGGGTGGTAATAATCAATTGTGCACCCAGGACATTCATCGTGCTATGGAATAGTTTGAGCAATTCCATAGACAGTTGCGTATGAAGACTTGTGCCGAACTCGTCGATGATGAGTACTCCGCCATTTTGGATGGTGTCGAAGAACGGACCAAGCAAGGCAAATAACTTAGTAGTGCCCAAAGATTCAAATTGGAAATTTAAAGGCTCGTTGCCCACTACCTCACTGCCATTGTAAAGATGGTGGGTAGCCTGTATCTCCAACTCGCGCTGTTCTATGCTTTCTATTTGCTTTGATGTGTCTGTTGGCATGTTGACACCCAGTCGGGTAAGAATCTCAAACGAAGGGTCTCGCGGGTTGACCTCTTTGATGTTCTCTTTGATGCTAACGTCCTTGATGCAATTGTCAACAATTCCTATCATGTTCAATATCTGAGAACGGATGAAATCGTTGCGCATAAACGTTCTTGCGGTAAATGCCAATGTGTCGTCAAGCCCTGTAAGGATATGGAAACGCTTGCGGAACCATTCTTTCATAGTCATGGCTACTTCCACGTTGAACTGTGCGGCGGTAGAGAGATATAAAGCGTTGTTGCGTGTGTTTTTATCAACACCTCTCGCCCCTTTTACCACTTTGGAATTGACCTTTATGTTTTGTCCTTCTCGCTTAAAGCAATAGCTCTCTTTCGTGCTACCTTTGCGCAATATATAGAGCCATTCGGTCAGGACTTTACCCTGGCCTACCTCAAATCCATATCTGTATCTTTCGCCATTGCAGATGAAAATCATTTGCATGGAAACTGGCTCTTTGGCGCTGTCAACGTCAAAACGATAATATAGTCTTGATAGTTGCTTGACGATGTTCTCATCTACAAATGACAGTAGAACCATAGACTTGAAAATGTCCATAGCGGCAATTACTGAACTCTTTCCCGAGCCATTTGCTCCATAAATGGCGGCAGATCTTAAACAACGCTTGCCATGATCCATGATGGAGACATTCGAATATCCGTCAGTATTCTCACACTCCTTGACAGTAGTGCTTGCAAGCATACTAAGTGAAACCTCGTCTCGGTAAGACATAAAGTTTTTTATCGCAAATTCTATTAGCATTTGTTCATTCGTTGTTGCTCGTTACAAGTACAAAAGTACAAATAAAGTTTCGTTTAGCCATGGATTTTGAGATTATTTCACAAAAACGCGATGATCGGTGTAAAAATCTGCGTTTTGCGGGTTGCTGGTTCGGCAGGAAAGGGGATTTTTGTTATCTACAGATTCCTATTCACGTTCTTACATTATAACGTTAAGCTGTGGAAACATTACAACGGACTGCCTTAGGATAGGGTTGTAGCAAACTTTTCTTTGAGGTGTGCCTCGAAATGGCATAGCTCGGTCGTAACTTTGTGCCATAAAACTTCACAAGTATAAAGAAAGGCAGAAACAATGGCTACAAGAAGACAGATGGACCTGCTCACGGCAGTAGAGCAAATTGTTGAAAAGGCACAGGGGTCAGGGCTTAGCTCCGAGTTCTATAGGAAGGCTGCCAGACCTATTAAGTATGTGGCCGAAAAGATGGATCTCACTAGAGAACAGAGTGTGATGATGTCACTGTTTATTGAAAATAGTGATGATACCTGCATCAAAATCAGTGATTTCTCAGAGTGTCTTGGTTGTCGTACCACCAGAATTATCAAATATATGGCCGAAATAGACGTTTTAGAGAAAAGAGAACTTGTAAGATGCAGCCGTAAGGACCGCTGTTACACCTATCGAGTCCCTATCGAGGTGGTTGAGGCCTTTAAAAATAATGAAAAGTATGTACCCAAGGATTGCTCTGGCCTTACTTGCATGGAATTGTTTAGTGAGTTGGAAAACATTTTCGAGTTGCGACGCAATGGGGAGCTGACTTATGGTGCGATGGTTGAAAAGATCCATTATCTGTTTAGCTGCAATAGTCATCTACTTTATGTACAAAAGGTGAAAAGCTATGATTTTTATGACGGAGATGAAATGATGCTTGTTTTCTTTTCTCATTTATTTGTCAATAACAACGATGACAATGTTCGAATTTTTGACCTTGATTTCTTGTTAAAGAAACGCGAATGGAGGCATGTCAAGGCGAGCTTGGACCGTGGAGATTACCCTTTGTTGGAGGAAAAACTCATAGAGTACAACCATGATGGTGGTTTCGTTAACAGAGAGTCTTTCCGAATGACAGACAAAGCGAAGAGAGAACTGTTTGGAGAACTCAATCTTGCTTCGATGGATCAGCGTAATAAGCGTGGTGATATGATCAAAACGGAAGAGATAGTGCCAAAAAAATTGTTCTATGGCAACAAGGTTGGCGCTCAAATCTCGGAGTTGGGTGGTCTGCTTGACGAGGTGCACTATGAAGAAGTACGTGCTCGCATGAAAGCGACGGGCTTCCGTTGTTGTTTTACATGTCTTTTCTATGGCCAGCCAGGAACGGGAAAGACCGAGACCGTACTGCAATTGGCCAGGCAGACTGGGCGTGACATTCTCCAGGTGAACATATCGGAGATAAAGAGCATGTGGGTCGGTGAGAGCGAGAAGAACATCAAGCTTGTATTTGACAATTACAGAGCCAAGGTCAAGGAATGTAAGCGAACGCCTATTCTCCTTTTCAACGAGGCGGATGCTATTATCGGCAAGCGTCAGGAGGGGGCAGCGAAGGCTGTGGAGAAAATGGAAAACTCAATCCAGAACATCATCCTTCAGGAAATGGAAACACTGGATGGAATTCTCATTGCCACAACCAACCTCGCTCAGAATATGGATAAAGCGTTTGAGCGCCGATTCCTCTACAAGATCAAGTTTGAGAGGCCAACCGTGGAAGCCCGTATGGGCATGTGGCGAGAAATGATACCCAAACTGGACGAGGAGCAAGCGTGTGTCTTGGCCACAAAGTACGATTTCAGCGGAGGACAGATAGAGAATATTGCCAGGCATTACACCATTGGGAATATCTTGCATGGCGATTCTGAGGATTTGGTAGCCGAACTTGCCAGCTACTGTGATAGCGAAAGGCTGGAGGCTAAGCCTCAACGCAAAATCGGATTCTGCTAATGGCAAAAAGAAGGGGTCACAGTCTCCTTGCTGTGTGCTTAAATTATAACGTTTAACGTTTAACGTTTTTGTTTGCGTGGTGTGGCAGAGGACTGTTGCATAGTTACATCTTAACGTTATAACGTTAAGAGGGTGGGCTCGGCAAATGCGCTCGCTCGGCAAGTGTGTTTTGCCCTTTGGTGGTCCTAAGCTACGATTAGGACTGGTCCTAAGTTGCCATCGCGCGCAGTCGTAAGTTGCCGTCAGGCGCCGACGTAAGCAACCTTCGGCGAGGTGTTTTGGTTTGTCCTGGAAATGAAGTTGGGACAGAACAATCGTTCTGTCCCAACACGTCTGGTATGCTCGGCATGAGCATTGTCTAACGGGTGCAAGTCCCGAGTAAGCCCT
>OFRY01001324.1_pt1 | contig 11100 bp, 9 predicted proteins | sample 1543171 | NCBI WGS metagenome assembly OFRY01 (sample SAMN04209240, study PRJEB22552) | human gut metagenome | biome: gut; material: feces | host: Homo sapiens | place: USA: Oklahoma | reverse complement strand
ACACTTGGGACGACAAACACGGAACCCGTAAAAGGTCATCCCAACACTTGGGACGACAAACACGGAACCCGTAAAGACTCATCCCAACACTTGGGACGGCGCATACGGAAGTCTGGGAAGGTAGCTCGAAACCCTTTTCAACCAGCGATCTCCCTCCCGTTCGACTTCATCCTTAGGATTCCTTCCGATTACGCGGCAAGCATTCCAATACCTGTTTTTTGAGAAAGCTACGATCCAGGTGGGTGTAAAGCTGGGTCGTACCGATGCGTTCGTGTCCCAACATTACCTGAATGGCCCGCAAGTTAGCCCCACCCTCTAAGAGATGGGTCGCAAAAGTGTGACGCAAGGTATGGGGAGATATTTTCTTAGTAATCCCGGCCCGTTCGGCGTACACCTGCAAATTGTGGAAGACCGTGATACGTGACAAGTGTTTTCCACGTCGGTGACTCACAAAGACATAGTCCTCTTCACCGGGTTTCGTCTCAATGTGACAACGGTCGGCATACCAGCATTCCAGTTCCTGCAAGGCACGTTCGGAGATGGGGACTAAGCGTTGCTTCGACCCTTTACCCGTCACCCGCAGGAACCCTTCCTCTGCAAAGACATCGCTTAACTTCAACATGCAAAGTTCACTCACACGCAGTCCGCAACTGTACAACACCTCAATAATGGTTCGGTCACGCTGCCCCTCGGCCTGTGACAAGTCTATGCAGTTCTCCAAGCGGTCTACTTCCTCCATACTCAACACTTCGGGCAAGTGTTCCGGTTTCTTGGGAGCTTCCAGCAACTCTGTCGGATCGGCCTCCAGGTAACCATCCTCCAACAGAAAACGGTAGAACGAACGAATCCCCGAAATAATGCGGGCGATGGAGGTCAACGAGATGCCCAAATCATACAGCGATGCTGCGAAACGGTGTAAATCCTCCAACTTCACCTCCAGCACCGGTTTTCCTTCCGTTGCCAAATAATCGAGCAACTTCGCCAAGTCCTGTTCGTAGGCTTGACGCGTATGCTCAGATAAGCCCTTTTCGAGCAATAAATACGTGCGATAAGCTTCGAGTAAAGAAGAAAGAGCGGTTTGTTTCATTAAAAAAAAGCGTTTTGAAAGTGCAATGATACAAATTTATGAGTCATGGCCGAACGGGTACAAGAGGGAGGTGCCACAAACCTCGCTTTTTTTACCAGCTATACCCAATAACCTTTACCCCTTTGAATCCCTCATCCACAAAAGATTTCTTATCTTTGCGGCTTCATTAAACCCGATATCCTTAGACATTATGAAACTCCTTATCATCAATGGTCCTAACCTCAACCTTTTGGGGCAACGTGAACCCGGAATTTACGGTACAGGAACCATGGAGTCCTGTTTGGAAACATTACGGGAACGTTATCCTACAGACGAATTACGCTACTATCAAAGTAATGTCGAAGGCTTTCTCATCGACCGCTTGCAACAAGCTCGGCTCGAAGGCATCGAAGGCGTAGTACTCAATGCGGGTGCCTATACCCACACCAGCATAGCCCTTCACGACTGCATTCGTTCGCTCACGTTTCCGGTCATTGAGGTTCACATCTCCAATGTCCACCAACGGGAATCCTTCCGTCACCATTCCGTTATCTCAGCCGCCTGCCAAGGCGTCATCTGCGGATTTGGGCTCGACTCTTACCGTTTGGGCATTGAGGCACTGCACGGCTTATCTTAAGGGATAGAGAGATTATAAAGTTCCTTCTTAGGCTGATTCTATTCATTATCAGTTGATAAGTTGAAGGTTGAAGAGTTCAGGTTGAAAGTCATTGGCTTGATGAATAAACTTTAAACTCCTAAACTGTAATTTATAGAACATCCGTTTAAAGATCATGAGTTGCTCGCTTACTCTCTTGAAACGGCACCAGGTCGGAATATGGAAAGGACACGATCTCGAAATCTCGACTTAAAACAACATATCCTATCTTTGCGAGCAAGGAATCAGCCGAAGTTACTTTATAACTGATAGCTCACCCCTCCCCACACTCACACCCCACCCTTCCAAAAACTAAACACCCCACTCATGTACAAAAAAACAAAGATTGTCGCCACGATTTCTGATATGCGTTGCGACGTAAGCTTGATTCAGCGTCTTTACGATGCTGGTATGAACGTTGTCCGTCTCAATACCGCCCATCAGGATGCCAAAGGCATGAAGCGCGTGATTGACAATGTGCGCGAAGTGTCCAGCCACCTCGCCATCCTTGTCGACACCAAAGGTCCCGAAGTGCGTACGACCGTTACCGAAGCTCCCATTGAATTCCACAAGGGCGAAATTGTCAGCATTGTGGGCAATCCGGAACTCATGACTACGCGTTCTACCATTGCCGTAACCTACAAGGACTTCGTAAAGGACGTACACGTTGGTGCCCATATCCTCATCGACGACGGTGACCTCGGACTCATTGTCGACGACAAAGACGGCAACAGCCTGACCTGTCACGTGGAAAACGATGCCACCTTGGGTTCACGCAAGAGTGTCAACGTGCCCGGGGTACGTATCAATCTGCCTGCCTTGACGGAAAAGGACCGCAGGAACATTGAGTTTGCTATCGACTATGATGTGGCTTTCATTGCGCACAGCTTTGTACGTAGCAAGGAAGACGTGTTTGAGGTCCGCAAGATGCTCGATGCCAAGGACAGCGACATCCGCATCATTGCCAAGATTGAGAACCAGGAAGGTGTGGACAACATTGACGAGATTCTTGAGGCTGCCGACGGTATCATGATTGCCCGTGGCGACTTGGGTATTGAAGTGGCTCAGGAACTTATTCCGGGCATCCAGCGTCGTTTGGTTGATAAAGCCATCCGTGCCCACAAGCCTGTGATTGTGGCTACCCAGATGCTTCAAAGCATGATTCACAATCCGCGTCCCACTCGTACGGAGGTAACCGACATTGCCAATGCCGTTTACTCTCATGCCGATGCCTTGATGCTTTCAGGCGAAACGGCCTACGGCGATTATCCCGAAGAGGCGGTTAAGGTCATGGCTACCGTAGCCCTCCAGGCCGAAAGAGACTCCTTCAAGGAATTTGGCGGTCTGGACATTCCTCTCTCTGAGAATCCCGGTGTTACGGAGTTCTTCTCTAAGGAAGCGGTGATGGCAACCAAGCGCATGAAACTCCGCGCCATCATCATGGACTCTTACACGGGTTGCACCGCACGCTACGTGTCCTCCTTCCGTGGCCAATGCACCATCTTGGCCATTTGCTACAAGGCAAAGACCGTGCGTCACCTTGCCCTCTCCTATGGTGTCTATGCCATCTACATGCCGATGAAGAGTTATGGTCACGAGTTCTTGCTCGCTGCCCTACGCAAACTCTTGTCTGACAACATTGTCCGTCCCGAGGACCGCATCTGTTACCTTGGTTCGCAACGCAAGGAACAACGCACGTCCTTTATGGAAATGAACATCGTAAAGAATCTCTTCGAAAACGAAGGGGAAGAAACTTATCCCAACTAACAAAAAAGGCGCGTCATGCGCCTTTTTTGTTATCGTAATCATTCGCAAAGCTCGATTGACCGAGCTGTCGGAATAACGAGAGTCAAAACTTCGAAAGATCGACATCTCGGCATCACGAAATATCGTTCTCTCGACATATCGTCCTCTTGAGATAGCGGCATCTCGCCCTTACCTCCTCCTCCGCAAAATCACGCCAAGTTTCCTCTTTCTCCAACTCCCCGCAAAAACCCTATGCAATCCTACATTCTCTCCCACACCACACCTCCCGACCCCTATCTGCAACGACTGTACCGCGCCACCCACCTGCACCTGTTGCGTCCCCGCATGGCCTCGGGACATCTGCAAGGCCAACTGCTTCGCATGTTCATGCAGATGATTCGTCCACAAACCGTTGTTGAGATTGGCACCTACTCGGGTTATTCTGCCTTGGCCATGGCCTCAGGCATGGAAGCAGGCAGTCGGGTCATTACTTTCGAGATTAACGACGAACAGGAATGCTTCACTCGCCCGTGGTTGGAAAATGCCCCCTATCCCGCCCGCGTGGAAATGGTGGTGGGAAATATCTTTGAACTCCTGCCGCCCATGAACCTCTCGATAGATGTGGCCTTTATCGATGCCAACAAACGGGAATACGTGGAATATTACGAGTTGCTCATGCCCTATCTGCATAGCGGTTCCATCATCCTGGCAGACAACACCCTGTGGGATGGTCATGTCATTGACCCGGCTTACGACAAAGACCCTCAGACCCTAGCCATCCGCCGCTTCAACGACCATGTGGCCAACGACGACCGAGTGGAACAATTGATACTTCCCGAACGCGACGGACTCTCGGTTATTCGCGTCAAATAAGACCACTACAGTCCGCTCATTTCACCCTTTTCCTTCCTCCCAACAAGCTCGTCTACCCGCTTATCTTATCCTTTTTCATCCTTACGAAAAGGGTTCATTTTCCGACAATTACCGCTTTTGTTACCGATTTTGCGGTAAAAACCACCCCCCCCCTTCCAAGGAAAACTCAAAGGCTGCATATATTTTTCATACCTTTGCCCCCGATTTTGCCGAAGCCTCCTTACAAGGCTGTACACACACGGTAACGACTTAGCGTAAATTTATAAGGGCGGGGTCTCTATATTTTTAGAGTCACGCCTTCCTATCATTTCCCTATCTAAATGAATAAGCTCCTCCTATTCCTCCAAGCATTTATCTTGCTTGGCTGCTTTACTTCGTGCATTCAAGACGAACCGCTCAACGCCGAGTGCGACATTACGGGTGTGGACTCCGTATGGTTAGGTCAGCATAAGCAAATGATTATCGGCGAACCGATTGTCACCAACGACCATGTCTCTTTCTCCATCCAGCAAGGCACGGACCGCTCGGCCCTGGCTCCCAAATTTTACCTGACGGAAGGAGCACGCCTGACCATGACGGTCGACGGACAGGAGGTTGATGCCAACGGCGCAACCCGCGACTTTGCTTCGCCTCAGCAATACACGGTTCACTCACAAGACGGAAAATGGCACAAGACCTATACGGTGGCATTTAATTATCCGACGCCGATTAGCCTACTTAGCTTTGAACACTTCGAATTAGACCCGACCAAACGCTTTCACGTATGGTTTGAAGTCGATACAAACGACCATCAGAATCCACGCCGCGACTATTGGGCTAGTGGTAACGGAGCCTATGCCATCACTGGCATGGGTAAAAAACCGGAGTTATATCCTACCACTAATGCCGCACTGGGAGTTGAAGGAAACTGCGTAAAACTTGAAACACGTCCGACTGGGTCTTTTGGCCAAGCAGCCAAATTACCCATCGCTGCCGGCAACCTCTTTATTGGCCACTTCAACGAACGAATTGCCATGCGTAAACCCAGAGAAGCTACGGCTTTCGGATTGCAACTCGTTGGTGGAAAGCCGGTCAAACTGACTGGTTACTATAAATACAAAGCAGGCGAAACCTTCACCGATGCACACTACAATGTTTGTCCCGACCGCAAGGATACAGCTGATATTTACGCGGTAGTCTATGAAGTAAATCCTCAAAAGTTTGTTTCACTCAATGGTGATGATGTACTGACTTCTGACCGCATTGTGATGATGGCACGTATTGCCGACCCTGGTGAACCGGCTGAATGGAAGCGATTCGAGGAACCCTTCCGCCTCCTTCCGGGCAAAACCTTCAGCGACGAACGTCTGCGCAACGATGGCTATGCCATTACCGTTGTCTGCACTTCCAGCCGTCAGGGTGCCTACTTCGAAGGGGCTGTCGGCTCTACCCTCTATGTGGACGAACTCCGCGTAGTATGGGAAGGCGAAGAGTAAGTCATGAAACCCTATAACGGAATAACCGCCTCCCCCTTTGAGTAACCACAATAACTACATAACCCCTCGAGTAACCTCATAACCGATTTCTCCACAATGAAATCTCTTCTATCCCTCCTTCTCGTCCTGCTTCCTGCCTTTTCCTTTGCCCAGACTACTGAGCCGAAAAGCACCAAGGAAGCTAAGGAAACCGATATCAACTTGATTAAAGCCGCCCTCAAGGGCTGGCATGTCCGTGTCGGCGCAGGCTTTAGCATTGGTGGTAGTGCCCCGATGCCGATTCCTGCCGAAATCCGTGCCATCAACCACTACAAACCTACCCTCAGCATTCAGCTGGAAGGAGCTGCCCAAAAGAAATTTGGCGACCATTGGGGCATGATGGTCGGTGTACGATTCGAGAACAAAGGCATGGAGACCGATGCCCGTGTAAAGAACTACCACATGGAGGCAGTCAACGCAGACGGTTCGGGTAAGATTGTCGGTGCCTGGACGGGTAATGTTAAGACCGAGGTCGACCTCAATTACCTTACCTTCCCGATTCTCGCTACTTATTCCTTCAACGACCGTTGGCAAATTGCCGTAGGTCCTTACTTGTCGTGGATGATGCGCGGTGACTTTACGGGCGAAGCCTACGATGGTTACATCCGTGACCAGAATCCCACAGGTGAAAAGACGGAAGTTACCAGTGCTTCCTACGACTTCTCCAAGGATTTGCGCCGCTTTCAATGGGGACTGCAATTGGGCGGAGAGTTTAAAGCCTATAAACACCTCAGTGTCAGTGCCAACGTGCAATGGGGCTTAAACGGAATCTTCCCTGCTGATTTCCAGAGCGTCACCTTCGACCTCTATCCCATCTACGGCACCATTGGTTTCCACTATCTCTTCTAAAAACCACGGAGTTGAAGCAAGGTTTTCCTCCATTCTCGTTTTGACTGACAGACTACTAAACACACTCTAATTCTTTGTAATTACTCAATTCATTGATATATGAAAAAATTTTTACTTTCTCTCTCTCTCTGCTTCATGGCCATGGTTGCCGTAGCACAGACCTACACGGAAGACCTTTCCGTTTCGATTAACGGTAATAAAACCGAACAGGGAAAGAAGGACATTCAGGTAGAACGCAACGCCGACGGTACCTGCACCTTCATTCTCCCCAACTTCATCATGGCGGACGAAACCTCTGAAGTTCCCGTCGGCACCATTCGTCTCGAAAATGTGACAGTAAAGTCTCTCTATGGTGGTGACTCCATTGCTACGAAGCAAAACATTACCATCCTGCCGGGTGACAAAGAAGGCACACAGCCGAGTGACTGGATGGGTCCCATGCTCGGTGAAGTACCCATCAACCTCAAGGGCTTGATGACTAAGGATCAGCTCTCTGCCAAGATTGACATTGACTTCGCAGCCCTTGGCATGATGATTAAGGTAGCGATTGGCGAAACCACAGAAACGGGCATCGACCAAGTTGTGACCACTCGTCCTGCTTCATCGGCTGTATATAACCTTAATGGTGTACGTGTTGCCAACAACTGGAACAACAACCTCCCGAAGGGTGTGTACATCGTAAATGGCAAGAAGGTAATCAAATAAATCGCATTTGATTCGTGAGTTTGTACCCCAAACTCGATACTTTCCCCGAAGGAACAACTTATTCATAGAGTCTGGTCTAAAATTGACCTTCACTCCAATAGGTAGAAAGGATATGGTGTCCCTTCGGGGATTCTTATATCCTTATTCCAAGGGGAAGTATTTATTAAAATACGTTCTATATCAATCATTTTAAACTATATCTTATAATGAAAAAGATTTTACTCCTCTCTGCACTGGCAGGAGGAATCGCAACGGGTGCGCAGGCACAGTTCCAAGTTGCAAACTCTGACTTTGAACAATGGGAAGACGTTAACTACGATTCTTATAATGGTCCGGAACCTTTAAACTGGAATTCCTTCTTAACAGGTACAGGAAGTCTTAAAGGAACGGCTGGTCGCAACCAAGTCGAAAAATCTACAGAGAAGCGCCCTGGTTCTACAGGAAATTACAGTGCAAAGATTGTATCCCGTAAAGTTCTCTTCAATATTATAGCCCAAGGCAATCTAACAACTGGTTGCATCAATATGGGTAGCATGAGTGCTACAGACGCTTCAGGCAATTATAATTATACCAACAAAGATGTCGTTGGTCAAAATATGCCTTTCACGGGAAAACCTGATGCTATGAAGGTTTGGGTCAAATTTGTATCATCAAAAAATACCAACCAAGCAAAGGTTATTACAATTCTCCATACTGACGGCTACTATCAAGACCCTGTTAATGAGAAGAGAACAGAGCCTACAGCAACACTTGTCGCTACAGCAGAAAAAATGGATGTAGCGTCAAAGAATGAATGGCAAGAGTTGGTTATTCCGTTTGTATACAAGAGTACGGAATCTCCTCGATATGCTTTGGTTTCATTTGCAACCAATAATACTGCTGGTAAGGGTACTGCTAATGACTATATGCTGATTGATGACCTTTCATATGTATATCATTCAGAATTGAGTTCCTTCACCCTCAACGGCCAAGCCATCGACATCCCCGCCGCTGGCGCTACGACTGACTGCAGCCAACTGACGTATGATGAAGCACAGGCTGCATTTACTTCAAACGGTCAAGGTGCTACCATTGAGAAGGCATACGATGAGGCTTCTGCTTTGTTGACTGTTACGGTGAAGGGTAATGACTGGAGCAATGAGAACAAGAATGAACACGTGTACAAGTTCCAGTTTAAGAAGGCTGCTGCCGCTCCCGCCACACTGACAGCAGTTAGCATTGCCGGTGAAAACTTCGCAGATTTCAAGAGCGACACCTATACCTACACGCTTCCCTTAGTTTATAACCCGGGTTACGTGATTAAGGGTACAGCTGCTGAAGGTTGCACCGTAAAGGGTGACTTGGCTGTTGGCGACAATGCTACCAAGACCTTTAAGCTTGAAGTAGAAAACAGCAAGCAAGAGGTAACGACTTATACCTTCAACTTTACCGATGCAGTGACTGCTGCTGAAAGCGGTGAATACAAGGGTGGTCTCTCCGTACTGCTTACTGCACTGGATGATGCAACTACGGCCACGCCTTTGGCCAATACGACTATTGCCTTGTCAAAGAACAGCAATAACACCTACAACTTGGCACTGAACAACTTCTCATTTGCAGGTATGCTTGTCGGCGACATCTTCGTTCCGAATGTTGCTCTTCAGAACAATAAGCTGGAAGCAACGCGTACGATTGTGATGACTTCCTCTACCCCAGGTGCAATGGGTAATTGGTTGGGTGAGCTTCCCGTAAAAGTATCGGTAGACTTGCTGAACACCACGGACAAGAAGGCTGCTGCTTCCATTGATATTATCCTCGACGGTTCATCCCTCGCCATGTCGTTCAAGGGTATCCATGTAGATTTTACTGCTTACACAGTAGATGAGAAGGAGCCTCTTACTGATGGTTGGGGCGGTCCTGCTTATTATCCCTTTATTAAGGCAGAAGGTCTTGTTACAAAGAATACGGCAAAATTCCTTCAGCTCAACAACCACTATGTAGACCAAGATGGCAAAGAACATAATCAGCCCATGACCTACATCGACCTCACCAAGGCTGACGTTGCAGATGACGTGACGCTCGCTGACATTATGGCTGGTGCACCTCAGGCCAACAACACGTTGGTTTATCTCCCTGCAGGCTCGAAGATTACGGGTGACAATGTCATCGTAGACGGTCAAGTAGCTTCACTCAAACTCACGGAAGCTCAGCCCTTCAACGCTCCGACTGCTTTCACTGCTACTACGGTTAACTACGACCGCGTATTCAGCACGGAAGCCAAGTATATTTCCAGCTTCGTTCTCCCCTACAGCATGAATGTAAGTGATGTACAAGGTGAAGTTTACGAATTTGCCAGTGTAGAAGCTAACATGATTAACTTCAAGAAGGCTACTATGGTTGAAGCCAACAAGCCTTACCTCATCGTAGCTACTGCAGCTAATCCTTTCAAGGCTACCAATGTAAAGGTTGAAGCTACTCCTGCTGCAATGGAAACCGTTAACGGTGACTACGCTCACGTAGGTACTTACACCAAGCAGGAGATAATCTCTGACGCTACGACTACTTACTATGGCTATGCTAACGGTCAGTTTGTCAAGGCTAACACGGGTACGCTCAACCCCTTCCGCACGATGATTAAGGCTACGAATACTGCCGCTCCCACTACGCTCAGCCTCAAGCTCGATGGCGAAGTAACGGGTATCGTTGGTGTAAACAGCGAACTCGGCAAAGTGAACGTATACAACCTCGAAGGTAAGTTGGTTCGCAGCCAGGTGGCTGCCGCTACTGCACTCCAAGGCTTGGCTAAGGGTGTATATGTCATCAACGGAAAGAAGGTCGTAAAATAAATTGTATATCACACACTCATATCGTAAGACAATGAAACAAATCAATTATATCGCTCCTCACGCGGAAGTTATCCGCCTTCAAGCTGAACTTCCCCTCGCATTGAGTAAGGTTACCGGTGATCTTGGTGTCGAAGGTCAAGACAATGTAACCTTTGAAGGTAACAGCAAAGACAGTTGGAACAGCGAAAGCTGGAACGACACGGAAGAATAATCTTCTGCAACAATAGACTATCAAGCTCCGACAGCACTTGTCTGTCGGGGCTTGATGCTTACCCATGCGGACGATGCAAGCAGAATACTTGAAAAAAAAATTGCACATTCGTGCAAGGTTCTCCTTGTCTTCCTATTTAAGAGGGTGTAATCACTCCTCCATGAAGTAAATCACTCAATAGTTTATATCTCTGTCTACCCCGTTTTTCACACGCTATTTTAATAGGGGAAACAGTTTGCCCCGCGACTTTACAGGCAGTCGCGGGGCTTTTTTGTTGAATCGTTCTCAAAAAAACAGGAACGTTAAGAAGCAACGGTCTTTGCTACGTACGAGCCTTGCAGTAACTTTGCACTCAATTTCAATAGGAAACAGAAATCAGAACCTGTTGAGGAGTGGAGATGTTGAGGAAGTGAAGAGGTTACGATTGGCCGTCCTCCAAACTCTTATGTGATAAGACCCATCCTCCCTAAACGTCAAAGTCCTTGGACTTGGTATCTCCTCAACTCGCACTACTTGTACACTCTTAAACTGGCATTCTTAGAAATGCCCTTTATATTTTTCTTATGCAAGACATTCGTAACATTGCAATCATTGCCCACGTAGACCATGGTAAGACGACACTCGTGGACAAGATGCTCCTTGCCGGTAACCTCTTT
>OFRY01001321.1_pt1 | contig 11109 bp, 7 predicted proteins | sample 1543171 | NCBI WGS metagenome assembly OFRY01 (sample SAMN04209240, study PRJEB22552) | human gut metagenome | biome: gut; material: feces | host: Homo sapiens | place: USA: Oklahoma | reverse complement strand
CTTCGGGAAGAACGATAAAGATAGCAGACTTTTCATTGCAGAACTTCTCAGCGTCTATCGCCGTTCCAAAACACAGCATTTGTTCAAGTTCAGAATCTAGAAAACTGTTGAGCCTTGAAAGTGCAGTCGACATTACCGACAGCATAGACTGGTCAGACGCATTCAGAGCCGCTCCTGCAAGCCATTTTGCTTTGTGTTCGCTTGGAAGTTTGTCCATAAGCTTTGAAAAATACATTTTAGGTTTTACTTTCGGGTCTGGCTGATACTTAGCGAGCAAGTCCTGAATAAGCTTGAAAACGGAAACTATATGCCGTTCGTTTTTGTCGCCAAACTCCGCCAAAAGCAGGATAACAGAGGCAAGCAAGCCTTCCGCTGCATCGTAAAAGAACGCATTCTGACCGTAGCTTGCACTGTCACCTCCGCCGATATTGATAATTGTCTTTGCTGTTATCTTTGCATACTTTTCCGCTTTTGCTTTCGCTGAAAGATTGTTTTTATCGGACAGATAAATATCCATATACTTGTTTACAAGATGCAGGATATTGTTTTCGTCTGAACGAGTAGGATTTCTCAAGTCTAGCACAGAAACATTGTAACCGTAATATTTGCTTGCGATAGTTCCGTAATTTCGTGCTACGTCCCCTTTGGTGTCCGTACTGATGAACGACATTCCGCTTGCGCAAGCAAGTTCAATGTTCGGGTACAGGAAATATGCGGTTTTGCCCACGCCCGCAGCGCCTATCATAAGCGTGTGAACATCGCCGTCATCTACAATAGCCACAGTTTTTTTGCCGTGTGTCCGACAGCCTACCACCGTACCTTGAACAGTCGGCAGGTTCTGACCTTTTCTCCACATCTCCGGCTCGAATGGCAGAGGGATAAAAGTACGCTTTATCTCAGCTTTTGTCGCCCACCTCGCAGTTCCGTGCTGTCCGTTGCCGACTTTTTTTGCCTTTATTCCGTTAAGCGACTTGTTGTCAAGCAGATTTACTACCACTAAAAAGGCAATGAAAATTACAACAAGTACGCCTATCAAAATCATCTGTTTCTCATTCAAAATTTCATCTCCGATCTGTATAAAATATTCTTTCTTTTGTATTTAATACGACAGTTAGTTTGTTATCTTCAAGGTATTGCACCGTGAGGCAGAGGGTATCGCATTACCCGAACTCCATACACGGTTCGGGTTCGGAAACAATATCAATATCCTCGGTCTGCTCCTGAACAGGGACACTTGAAGCTTCCTCAACGGACATTCTGACGGCATTGTCCGCAAGCTGATACAGCAGTTTCGCCGTATTTATTGACTGCTCACGGGTTCGGTCGGTCTGTTTCAGATCACGCAAAACCTCATGCACACAATCCTGCAAATTCCTTTGTTTTTGCGCCTTTTTGCCCTTGTCGGTGTAAGGCTTGTAACTACTCCCAAGCTTGCCTTGAAGCCTTTCAAACGCTTGATATTCGCTGTTTATTTGTTCGGTTTTGGGCATAAAAAATGCAGAGCCTGCCAAAGCATACTCAGCCAGATATTTGTATTGTCTGTTTTTTAACGTTGCATAGATCTGCGAGGTCAGCTTATCGGGACGGCATTTCAGATACCCAAGTTCACTCACTTCTTTCAGATATTCTTCCTTTCGCTTATGAGGAACAGCAGGCAAAAATTCCGCTCCGTTTTTTGCCTTTAAAATTTCGTTCCAATCTTTGAATTTAGGTGCAAGCCATTTAACGTTTGGATATCCGTTTTCTGTGAGTATATCCCGAAGTCTGTCAACAGCCTCGATTCCGCCCTCATCATTATCCACGCAAAGCACAATTTCATTGATGTTTGAGTGATTCTTTAACGCTGTTAAAACGGCATTTTCATAAACACCGTTCATTGCAATATATGAGTGCTGTTGCCAATTTTCGGGGTGCAAAGTAAGGTACGAAAGCATATCTATCGGGGCTTCAAAAACGAACAGCTTTTCCAACTTGCCAAAGTGGGAAAAGCTGTAACGGGTATCTGAACCCTCGCAGGTAATGCGGAAAGTTTTCCCGAAAGAATTGGTTGAACGCTTGCTTGCCTGTCTTGGAACGCCGTTTTCGTCAACGCCTACGAACACCGCATTATGGTGTTCCTTGTCCTCATAAAGCGTGTGCTGTTTTGCGAAATACGATATAATATCCGGTGCGATAAACCGCTGTTTTATGAGGTAAGCATACACTCTGTGCATATTTGCGTTTGCCTCGGGCAGCTTGAATTCTTTCTTTTCTTCCTTTGCGATAGTTTTCGGCGGACTGTGGGACAGCGGAGTTACCCTCTGTCCCAACAGTTCCTGTACCGCAGTCTGAAAGTCCATACCATAAAACTCCTGCATAAACTTTATTGCTCCGCCGCCTGTCTGATTTTTATGGTCGAACCATGTCGAGCCACGAAGCGTTATGCTGTCGTGCCTGCCGGAGCTGTCACAGTAAATGAGCTTATGCTCTCTGCCAACACGCTCTAATTTCTCACCTCGCATTCTCAGGAATTCTTCGAGGTCTACGCTGTTGGCAAGGATTTTTTGTTCGTCTGTGAATGGAATGTAGGGCATTAAAGTTCTCCTTTCTGGGTTGAAAATTTTGGTTTGATGTGGTATAATGAGAAGAAAGATCAAGAGCAATATCGCTTGATAAATCGAAATTTGATTGGATTGTTGTTATTATGGAAGAAAAATACCAAGTGGAGTTATCTGTGTTATTGGAGTCATTGGAATACTGTTCTGATGTTGAATCGGATGGATACTACATTGTTAGAGGAAGTAATAAAATAATAGCGTATGGTGAAGACCTATCAGAAGAATATCTTGGTGAGGATGCAGTTTGGAAATTTTTGCAGTCAAATGAGTGCATTAAATTACCAACCTTACATGAGATAGAAGATGCTTCGCCGAATTGGAACAGGGATATAACGTTTAAATACATTGATGAAATGATAAATGACACAAAACAAAAGAAACTCCTTACTAAAGCATATAAATCCATATTCGGTAATCGTATTCTTCATGCATTTCCGGGAAGCTCTAAATTCTGTGCAGAACTTGCCAAACTTGGGCGTATGGATGAATGGAATCTGTTTATAAAAGAAAAATATGAAGCCCATCAGCTTGAATTTGCAAAAAAATGGTGTAAAGACAATAATGTAAAAATAATCACTGAAGCTGATATATAAGGGCAAGATATTCTTGTAGTGGTAAAGAATTTGTAACCGTAAGGAAGAAAATCAACTTCAAACAATTTTTAAAAAATCATTTTCAAAATGGATTAGGAACTGGCGAAATTATTAGTTTATCTAATCCCCTACCAAAAGGACTGAGTAAGATCAGTCCTTTTTTCATCCACCAACGCATTCTCTAAACTGTCCCATAACCTGCGAAAAACTCTGCCTTTCCATCATATCCGAACTGAGAAAAGCACCCGATACAACGGTAAGCTTGTCCTCCGAAAGCACAGCGTAGGTTTCCGTGTATCCGAACTGCGTCGCCATACCATCGGATTTCTGAACAGAGCCGTACCGCTGATATTTACACTTAGAAACAACACTGCTTGTCATACGATAGATGGACACAAAATCGTCCTCAGTGATACCGCTCATCTGTGCGGAGGTCTGTCCGAAGTAATAATCTCCGAAGTTTTCAAGGATATATTCCATATCGTGATCAAGATCACTCTGACTTAGATCAATACAGAGAACATCGATCATACCGCCGCCGTTTTTGCCTTTCAGCGATATATTCTGCACTCCGTTTGAACTGTCTGTCTGCGTTTCAAATGAACAGCCTTTCATTGCTTCTGTTACCAATGCGCTTGTATCTGAAAAGCATATATTTGAATCGAAAAACTCCGCAATAAAGGTATCATATTTTACCTGTTCTTCATCGACGGTACTTTCAGCCTCCGAAGAGGCAGCCGCACTTACTGTCGGTGCGGCTGTTGTGACCGTTGTCTGCTCGGCTTTGAACGGCGGCGAGATATTTCCGCAGCCTGTAAGGATCACCGCAGACAGTGCGGCGAGTATAAGAATATTCTTCATTTGTCATACCTCCTTACACAATAGACCATATATACAGCGGAGCGGTAAGGGTGAATATGAGGCAGGCGAAGATTATCGCAACAGGAGTCCATTCTATCTGTCCGTGCTTGCGGTAGTCCATATACATCGCACCTATCTTCACAAACAGCAATACCGCAAGGATAACATCAAGGCACGGAAAAACAACATTGTTCACCACCGACACTATCTGCGATCTGGCTGTGTTCCAAGTGCTTGTGACTGCTCCGGCCACATCGCCCGAGGCGTAGGCGGTGGTCGTAAGCTTTGCGGCAAAGCAAAAAGCTCCTGCAAATGCCGCAGCCATTCTCTTGGTTTTGGCTCTTCTCATTACACATCATTCCTTTCATTATTCTTTCTTCTTGCAAATATTAAGGACAAAAGCATTACAGAGCCGATCATAAGATAGATACATATGCCATTGTCTGATGACACACCTGTGTGAGGGTTGTCTGTTGTGACTGTGTGAGGCGTGTCAGGCAAGCTTGGCTTAGCCTCGTCCACCATTATGACTATGGGTGTGCCGTCTTCAGCAATCACTGTCGCATCTGCATTTTCTACGGTAACATTGCCGTAAACATCGACTGTAAACTTAATGTCCGTTGCGATAACATAACCGTCGGGAGCGGCGATTTCTTTCAGCGTGTAATTTCCCACAGGAATTTTGGTTACAATATGATCCGTGCCGTCGGAAGTCCATTCATCAACAATATTTCCCTCAGAGTCAATGATCTGCATTTTTGCTCCCTTAAGCTCGTTTCCGTAAATATCACGTTTTGAAATCTCAACAGTAATAGGCTTGTTTTCCGCAGTTATCTCAATAACTTCTCCGTCCTCTGAAATGCTTACGGGATAGCTTTTATTGCTGAGAATATATCCTCTGGGAGCTTTTATCTCTCTTACAACATACTCGCCGTAAGGAATGTTTCCAAACTCAAAATATCCCTTTTCATCGGATACGGCTGTCATTATGGCATTGCTTTCTGAAAACACTTTACAGTCCTTTCGGAACAGTCCGAACACCGCATTTTCAAGGGGTTCGCTCTTGTCATCGGTCTTATGTCCCTCTATCCTGCCACGCTTGATAATATTTTCAAACTCTCCGCAGTCGATATCCACGGTCTGAATATCCTGTCCCATATACTCGAATGTCACAAGGTACTTTTCGCCGTTGAGGACGTAATGTTCGTCAGTAGCGATCTCCTGAACATAGTACTTGCCGAAGGGCAGAGCAGTGTCAAATTGTGCGCTCATATCTTCTTCAAGACTGATTTCAGAAATAAGACCGCCGGCAGGGATCGACGTGCCGTTTGCTGCTGTGATATCTTCTGCGGCAAACAGTCCGAAACGAACATTTTTGTACTCTCCGTTACTGCCGATACCGAACAGTTCATCATTTTCCATTGTCTTAGAAAGCCTTATCATTACTCTCTGATATTCATTTTCAAACTCTATATCCACAGTATCTCTCACCTCAAATTCCTGTCCTGCATAGATAAGCTCTGCATATTTAGGCTCGCTGTTCATCACATATCCAAAAGGAGCTTTTATCTCTCTGACTTCATATCTGCCAAGATACAGCGGCTCAGTTTCCCCATAGCCGTTTTCATCGGTCATTATCTCCGCTACAACATCGCCTGCCTTTGCGTGAACTGTTCCGTCTGCTGTAACAATATCCTCTGTGGCTGTTACCTGAAATACCGCTCCACTAAGAGCACATTCCGTAAACACAGGCTTGTATGTGGTCTGACCGCTTTCCATGATTTCGCCGTTCTCGTCAACGGATATGGCGCTTCCCATAGCGGTAACACCTGTAAATGCATCGCCCGATTTGTAAACCGATATCTTTCCTTTCTGCGAATCGTTTCCTACGTCAATATTAAGCTTGGAGTATGAAACGCTGTTGCCTGTGAACTTAAATTCAAAGGTCTTGCTGTCGGAGTTAATGGCATAACCCTCTGCCGCCTTGGTCTCGGTAAGAGTGTACTTTGCTCCCACATACATCTGTGCATTTCCCGTATCCGCATGACCTGTGCTGTCGGTTGTCATTTTGCAGATTACATCTCCCTTCTTGTGAAGCTGTTTGCCGCCTATTGCAAAATCTTCCGCCGCTCTTACCTCAAATTCAACTCCTGGAAGAGGTTTCTTTGTTTCGCTGTCTGCTTTGTAAACTTCAAGAGTTCCTCTCTGAACATCGTTTGTTACAGTCACTTCGTGAGGGATAGTAAGGGTATCGGCTTTATCCGATTTCGCCGTAAACTTCGTATTCTCCGCAGAAATAACATACGGCTCGGGAGCGGAAAATTCCACAAGTTCATACTCAAAGTTCGGGTAGATGGGTATTGTCTTTGTATATCCCTGCGTTCCGTCGGTTTCGTATTCTGTGTAGGTGCTTGAGACATAACCCTGTTCATCGGTCACAACAGTACCCACAGACTCGCCCTTTTTCTGAACGGTCTTGCCGTTAAAAGCAATATCCTGCGTGGGAACAATGTCAAAAGCAACACCCTTTATTGGATTGCCGAATTCGTCAACCTTGTGAACCTTTAAATCTACAAGCTGCAAAGTATTTGGAATATCCGCAGTGTAAGTTATCACAGGATTCGTGCCGTCCTCAATATCCGCAATTGTGGTCGTTACAGTAAATGAACGGCTTAACTCTCCGTTCTCGTCAAGCATAATATACTTGTCGTTTTCACGCTCTGTTACGGTATAAACGTTTTCAAAGGTTTCACCGTTAAGCTTGCCAAGAGCAAGATTTTCAACGCAAGCGTAACCATTGCTGTCGGTAGTGACACTCTTTACAACCTTTCCATTTAGCGAAATATCGAAAGTAACTCCTTCTATCTTAATATCATTAAGAACATCATATTTGTTAAGCTCCAGCTTAAGTGTAAAAGGCTTGTCCGTTACTGAATAATTGTAATCCGAAAGCTTTGCATTCTGAAAATTATCAAGGTCGTTCACTACCGAATTTGCACGGTTCACAAGATGATATTCGGTGTCCAGAACATAGCCGTTAGGTGCAGTGATTTCCTTAACATAGTAGTTGGTGTTGGGGAGCAGATCGTAATCGAACTTTGCTTTTCCGTCACTTCCTGTTGTTGCGGTTTTTAAAAGCTTTTTTGCGGAGTTATACAGACCGTACTTTGCTCCCGAAAGAACATCGTTTGTATTGCTGTCCTTCTTTGTAAGCACAAGACTGTAATTTACAAGCTGATTTACTATCTCAGCACTGCTGTGAAGTCTGTTATCTTCAAGTTTGTTTGATGAAATGGGATAAAGATTTTCTGCTCCGAGAATATATTTCTTCCCATTTTCATCAGTCAGAGCATATGACTTACCTGTATCGTTTCTTATGATACCGCAGATATCTCTTTTTGAAACAGCGTCTTTAAGACCGCTGAGGCTGTATGCTTTTGAAGTCTCAAGACTTTCATCATAGCCATATCCCTTTGCTCCGTTTATCTCGATAAACACAAGCTCCTTTGCATTGCCTGAGCTGTCAAGAGGTACAAGATCAAAGAAAAGCTGACCGAAGTGATCGCAGGTGTCACAGCCACTGTAGTTTGAGCCTGTGCTGAAAACATATGCCTTTGAGATATCGGTTGTAGTGCGTGAGGTATCGAATATGAGGTCGTGATTCGAGTTAAGCTTGGTTGGCACATAGTAACAGCCGTCCCCTGCGGAGTACGTCTTTCCATTAAAGCCGTCAAGGTCGTTAAGATCGCCTGAAAAAGCTTTGTCTGCGGACTTGTGACCCTGCGAGATATATCTCATAACAGGCTTGCCGTTTTCCTCGTCCCAGTAACCCACAATAAATTTGGTGGACTTGTAGATGTCGGAGAGGGTCTTGATGTCGCTCTCGTTATCGCTTGATAAAGCCTTTCCATCACCGTTGAGAATGGTTTTGTCAAGCACCGCAGTTCCAAATTTAGCATTGTAGCTTGTTTCGCTGTTGTTCATCTTGACCGTCTTTGTTCCTGCGTTTGAGGTAAAGTCAGATGTCGGCGAAGGCAAAGTGACGCTCTTTGACAGCTTTTCATACCTTTCATTATCGGGGACAGTATACTCCGTTACCGTATATGTCCTGCCATTTGAAGTTGAGGTCGGCAGATCGTTTACTGTGAAAGTACCCTTTGTGTCTGTGTTTTTAATGGTCTTAAACTTTGTAGCCTCGCTGACAGAAGTCACATACTTTGAAAAAACATATCCAGTTCCTGCACTGTTTTTGTCTGCCTGAACATAATACTTTTTTCCGTCATAAAGACAGGAAACTACAAACGTGGTCTTGCCAAGAAGAGTATTAAGCTCCGCCGCCGTTATCTGATTATTGCCTGAATCGGTGTATGTCTTTTCAACGGTAAGATTCGGCTCGTTGTATGATGCAAGTCCCACATATCCTACGATTGGGTCGAGTCTGGTTGAAAGCAGGCAGGTCTGATAGTAGCTGTTGGCAAACAAAGTTTCCTGCTTTTTCAGGCTGTTCTTCATCTGCATCGGGATACTTTCTGTAACATAGATATTGCTGTCGCCGCTTGAAGAGAACTGCCTTTCCTTTGACCATATGGTGTAAACAGTATTTGTTCCGCTCATTTCTGTTTCAATGCCGTAGTCCTTGCCGAAAGTACCGCTGAATTTAGACTTTATCAGCGATCCAAGCTTGCTTTCAAGGCTGCTGAAATTATGTGCAAGGCTTGAGGCTGTGACATAGGAAGTGGGCACAGTCACTTTTGTTTCGTATCTTAGATTTTCAGCGTTGTATTTCATAACGTGTGCTTCGTCCTTTGCCTGAGCTTTGGTGGATTTCATAGCAGAGGGAAGCTTGTAATGATCCTTCACATTTGAAACAATATCGTTGTACGCTTTTTCAACTCCCGATCTTGTACACCAGCCGCCGCTTGGGTAGGTGAAGTCATTCCAAAGGATATCCGAGCACTTTGAAAAGGTTGCCTGCGTATGTCCTCTGTAGCCTAAAATGAGCTCCCATATGAGGCACTGTGTTGCGGCATAGTAGTCACCTGTTTTGTGGCTTGAATAGCCGTAATACTGCACAAGACCGAGATACTTCGCCATAGGTCCGTCGGTTCCGCCTATGGACTTCCAATATGCAAAGCTGTCTGCCTTGTTCTTATCGGTCAGATCAAATGTATCATACTTTGTAAAGCCGTTCTGAGTATACCAATCCTTGTAGCTTGCTCCCTGCATTGACTTTGCAGGCTCGATACAAAACGCCCAGTCGGAAGTTGATGACGGACAGAATCTGCATATCTGCTCTCCGGCTTTGATATATTGTCCGCTTACTCCTCCTGCTGCGCCGTTCTTTCTGTTTTTGATAGTTGGATTGACCGAGCTGTTCCAGGTATATCCTATTGATACTCCCGATGTGGCTGCTGAAACATTCGCCGTCAGCGTGGTCATTCCTATTGCCGCCGCAAGCATTGCCGCTGTGCAGCGTTTTAATATTTTTCTTATCTTCATCTGTAATTACTCCTTTGTTTTTTTGCAAAGAAAAAAGAGTCGAATTTTCGACTCTTTTCCCTGCTTATTCAGTTGTTTTTAGTCCTCCGTAAGAAACCATATTGCCGTGCCGTCAAAGCCTACATTAAACTCAATATCGCTTGCATATTTGAGGACATTATTGCCGCTGTATATCTCCCACCTGTTGAACAGTCCGTAGTCTATGACGTGCAGACATTTTTCTCTCGTTTCACTGACTATGCTGTAGATCTCTCCTTCGTTTCCTGCATGATCTATCAGCCATCTGCTGTCTGCGTCAGCATATGCGTCCATGTGAGCATATGACAGGTCGGTCATGTCATTTCTGACCGTAAGATCTAGCGGTTTCTCATAAAATATATCATACTCATCTATTCCAAAGCTTACATGGATATCTCTTTTGCCATTGAAGCTTTTGGCATATTCAAGTATTTCAGACCTTATGAGGTTTTGTTCATCATCGCTCAGGCTTTTGCCCTCGCACAGCTTTCTCCATGCTTTCATGGGCTCCGACCACTGCATGGTATTTTGCGGTTCTGTTGTGCTTTGCTTTGCCGTTGTTGTCTGCGGTTTCTGTGTAGCAGTTGAAGGCTTTGGTGGGGCTGTTGCAGTCTGCTTTTGCTGTGTAGTTGTTACCGCAGGTATTTGAGTAGTATCAACTTCTGTATTTTCCTGCGGCTTTGCTGTCTGAGAATAACTCTGCTGTTTCGTTTGCTCCTGCGGTGGCCGCAGACTTACATCCTTACTGCTGACCGTACTTTTCTTGGTTGTTTTAGCTTTGGAAGTTTCGGATACCGTCTGCGAACTCTTTTTAATGGTCGTTGTGGTTTCACTTGTATCCATTTCTTCCTTTGTCGATGTTTCTGCAGAAACTATAGCCGTGACCGTAGTTTGACTAGCTACTGAAGAGCTTTCGCTTTCCGTGGACTCCGATACATTTCCGCAGGCTGATAAAAATACCACACAGAATATTGATATGACCATTGCTCTTTTCATATCATCACGCTCCTTGACAAGCAATATATCACACTAGTACTTTAAAATCCAGACTTTTTATTGAAGTTCTACCTTTGTGACAATTTGCACAGCATAAGCTTTAGCAAACTACATACTTATCTCCGGTGACTCTTCAAATTCTTCAAGCGGTTCGATCACTTCAGGTCTTGTTTCTCTCACAGCAACCAGCCCGATACCAGGCAGATCTACTATGATATGATCAAACTGCTGCTTGTACTTTTCTATCTGTTCATCGGTAAGTGAACAAGAGTCCCATTCGCCGTATTCGTTCAGACAGTTGCCCGAAATATAGAAAGTGCCGTGAACAAGAGTGTTTCCTACTATCCTGTTAGGCTTTGAGCCGTTCAGCAGGAACTCATCATTACACCAGCAAAGGGCGTTGTTTTTTGGTTCGAAATATATAGGCTCGATGCTGCCGCCCACAATTTCCTGCATGGCATGGATATCATCCTCAATATCCTTTACATACGGTTCTTTCAGAGGTTCAAACACAAGTATCCTCATTCTTTTGCCTCACTTTCACA
>OFRY01001313.1_pt1 | contig 11155 bp, 8 predicted proteins | sample 1543171 | NCBI WGS metagenome assembly OFRY01 (sample SAMN04209240, study PRJEB22552) | human gut metagenome | biome: gut; material: feces | host: Homo sapiens | place: USA: Oklahoma | reverse complement strand
CTTAAAGTATCATTCCAACAATTATCTATGCGACTTCATGTCGCACCCACGGTGTGTCCAAATGATGAATAGCAACACACCTTTTTTGTGCATTTACACCTGTACCCAACATGGATGTGGAGCCGAACAACACTCGTACAATCCCCTCGTTCATAGCTGCTATCACCGCCTTTCTCGCTCTTTCATTCTTGCATTCCTGAATGAAGCGGATTTCAGAGGACGGTATGCCATAATCCTCTATCAGCTTGCGTTTGATTTCTGAATACACGTTCCATTCGCCCGGTCGGTATGTTCCCAGATCTGAGAATACGAACTGTGTGCCCTTGTAATTGTCATAGCGTTTGTAATAGTCAGCTATCATCTTCGCACAATGGCTCGCCTTGTTGTCGGGATGGTCCTCACAAGTCGGGTCTATCATGCGCATGTCGAGCGCCATCTTTCGGGCATAGTCCGTGGCAATGAGCATCTTTGCCTTCTCTTCCGTTTCCGACAGGGGAAGCCTGCCGAGGATGGTAGCATCGCCCGTCTTGGCAAACTCCATCAGCTTTTGGATGAAATCCTCCTGCTCGGGTGTCGGCGGTATATTATGAAGGATCTCGTTCTTCTCCGGTCTGTCCACGCCAACCGCCTCCGCTGTGCGATAGTCGGTTATCTCGTTGTAGAAGGCAGCAAGCTCCGGCACCTTGATAAAGTATCTGAAACGTTCCTTCTGCACGATGTTGTTGGTGACGTTAAACTCGAAGTCGGTAGTCTTCTTGGCGAAGATTGCCGCCCACGCATCAAAACAGCGGATGTCCTGACGCTCCAGTTCCTTGGGGCGCAGGTACTTGAAGAGCAGATACAACTCAGTCAGTGAGTTACTGATAGTTGTTCCCGACAGGAATGTCGCTCCCAAGTCTCTGCCTGTCCGCTCCTGTATGGTACGGATAGCAAAGAGCATGTTGAGTGCCTTCTGGCTTCCCTCGCTGTTGCCGAGTCCTGCCACACGGTCGTGACGGGTGTTGAACATGAGGTTCTTGAACTGGTGGCTCTCGTCCACAAACAAGTGGTCGATGCCCATCATGCGGAAATCCACTACATCATCGGTGCGCTGCTCGATGCTATAGGCTATCTTCTGCAACTTTGCCTCCAAGTTGAACTTCCGCTTTTCCAGTCCTTTGAGCATTCCCCGTGACACGTCTTTGCCCTGCGTACGTATCACCTCCAAGTTTTCCTCCACGGTATCAAGCTCCGCCTGCAATATCTGCCGCTGGAGTTCGGGCGATTGCGGTATCTTCCCGAACTGGTCATGCGACATGATTACACTGTCATAGTCGTTGTTCTTGATGTTGTTGAAGAAACTGACACGGTTCTTGGTGGAAAAATCCTTCTCCGAGGCATAGAGTATCCTCGCATGTGGATAAGCTGTCTGATAGGTGGCAGCTATCTCCGCGACATTGGCTTTCAGCCCGATAATCATCGGCTTGTGAGCCATACCGAGGCGTTTCATCTCATGCGCAGCCATGCACATGATGAGGGTTTTGCCAGTTCCCACCTCATGGTCACATATCCCGCCGCCGTTCTGCAAAAGCATCCATACACAGTCCTTCTGACTTGGGTACACACTCTTGACACCATACTTTCCGCCAAGGGCTTTCAGATCTAAGCCGGGGAAGGTCTGGTGAGAACCGTCATACTTCGGACGCACGAAGCAGTTGAACTTCCGGTTGTACATTGTGGTCAAGCGTTCCTTAAAAGAGTCAGACTGCTCCTCCAGCCATTCAGTGAACCCGTTGCGGATTTCGTCAATCTTGGCATTGGCGAGCTGTATGCCCTCGCTGTCACGCACCTTGATGTCGTTGCCGTTCTCGTCCTCACCGATGCTCTTCATCATGTCGGGACAGGTGTTGTGCAGGGCATGTTTCAGAAGACTCATGCCGTCATAGTGGCGGTAATATCCCTTCACCATATACTCATCCGTGATGGCCATGGTCTTCATACTGCATTTTGCCGAATATTCGTCCATGCTGTCGGAATAGACGATGCTGACCTGTGTATTGAAAAGGTGGCTCATGTAAGCGGAATACACACCTGTAGGTATCCAACGCTCACCGAAGTTGAAGTCCAGGTCCTCAAAGGCTATCGGTTCGGGAATGCTTGCCTTCAAGGCTTCCAACGACTCTCTCACGATTGCATGGTCTGGATTTTCCTTCAGCCATTCTTCTATACGCTCCGCTTTCTCTATGACATTACCAGCAATGAAGCGGTCAGCTATCTCGTAGCCGTCTATGAGCGGATTGTAATAGATGCGCCCTTTAAGCGCTTCCGTCAGTTCCTGTTCCGGCATATCCGATAATTCAGTCATATACGGCAAGTCGATACGGCCGAACTTGTTGAGCGAGGCGGTGAGCGCTTCCTCTGGAGAATCGACATGACTGACCTCGTCAAGCGAAAAAGAGACCGGGTGGTCGAAGATGTCTGACTTTGTGAACTGTCCGTTTTCCACCCGTTCCAATGACAGCATGTCGCGCCCTGAGGCATCCATAAGGATGAACTTCACGTTCTGCTTGGCATTGAGGTTGCCGAAGCGGATGAAGAAAGCGTCATAATAGACATTCAGACTCTCACGCATCTGCTTGTTTTCCGTCTGTTCTTCCGCTTCATAGGTGTAAAGTTTCTGATAGGCATCACGGAGGGCGATATACAAGACTGCCTTTTCTTTCTGCTCCATATTCAGATCCAACGGCATAAAGGTTGCACCATACTTGGTAAGGTCTTTTAATACACCGATGTTTCGGGCAGAGTCGAGCACCATAGAACCCTCACGATGAAAACTTTCCAGTTTCTCATCAAACGGACGGGGCTTCATAGCATCCTCTTTCTTCTTTGCCAGCTCTTCCCGCTTTCTTTCTTGCTCTTTTTGTTGTTCCCGCTCATGATTTGTTTCTTCCAATATGCTCTGAATCTTGGAATCTTCTTTTGCTTCATTCCCTTTTGACTGTCCATGCCCGATTTGACCTTTGAGAACTTCTATCGGTTCCATCGGAGGTTTGAACTTTGGATCAAGCGTATCTTCAACGCCCAAAGCCTTGAGTTGTTCCTGACGGTGCAGTTCCGCCTTTTGGCGCAGCATCACCCTGTCTTCGGGAGCCATGGTCATCATCATCTCGTAAAAGCCGTTGATTGGCGGATTCTCTTCCCAAGAGATGCTTGCGTATGGCTCATCACCAGGCAGGATTGGTTTTGTCTCCTGTGCTGTTTCCTGCTCTTTTGCATCTCTCAACGAAGGCTTTTCTTCTTTTTCCACAGGCTTTGTCACAACTTCAAAAGTCGGATTGACGCTTTTTACCAACGGACTTGCTTTCTTCCTTGACACTTTCTTGGCGACAGCACCCACTGTTACCTCTGTTTTCTTCTTTGTAGAATGGACAGCCTGACGGTTTTCTTCTTCCATTCCCCAAAGGTCAAACAGCGTCATTTGGACTGATGGCTGCTGATGATTAGACTTTTGGGATAGCTCAGCATCATCAGTAGGCTTTTCCTGCTTTTGCAAGGATACTACCGTATCGTTCTGCTTTTCCTCAATGGAAGGCTTCATCTTCTCTGTTTTTTCTATCTTTTCTGTTTCTTCAACCTCCTTAACTTCCTCAGCCATTGTTTCCTCTATCCCCAAGTATCGGTTCAAATTGAGGTTCTTCTTAAAGTCTTCATGGAGCATCTTTCGCAAATCTTCTGCAATGCCTTCCACGTCATCCTCATGCGTGTATATCATTGCAGGTTTGCCGAACGGGTCAGTATCCAACTTTGCTGTTGTATGGATAATGCGTTCCGGATGCTCCAGAAAGTAGTTGTTTGTCGGAATGCGGTTCTCGTCATTATAGACGGTATCAAGCAGGTTGTCGTCTCCTCGCAGCGACTCCTTTTGGGTATTTTTCTGCAGAATGATGAGGTCACTGCCCACTTCCGTATTGGCATTTTCCGTGAACAGGTTGTTGGGAAGACGAATCGCTGATACGAGATCAGCATGATAGAGCATCATAAAACGCGCGGCACTGTTGTTTTTGGCATTCAATACGCCTTGTGAGGTGATGAAGGCAACCAACCCGCCGTCCCTTACCGTATCAAGAGCCTTGACAAAGAAGTAGTTGTGTATGCGTCTGGTGACAAGTGCCCTCATGCCTTTCATGGCTGTATAGGACGGATCAAACACGGCAACATCGCCAAAGGGAATATTTGAGATGGCGAGGTCGAAGTAGTCATTGAAAGGCTTTTCAATCTTCTCGAATCCCTCTATGCGCACTTTCTGCTCCGGGTGCAGATGGCGGAGTATCTTTCCCGTAAGCAGGTCTTTTTCAAATGCCATAATGTCTGCCTTGGGATTGTTATCCAAGACGGAATCGACAAAGGCTCCGATGCCTGCCGAGGGTTCAAGCACCTTTTCGGGGATGATCTGATGCTCTTTCAACACATCCGTCAGAGCCTCTGTAACGGCTGACGGCGTGTAGAATGCCGTAAGGACGGACTGTTTCAGACTGTCCATCAACTGTTTGTACTCGCTTTCATTCTTGCTGTTTTCACGGATAAGTCTATGCAGCTCCACTGTTGGAGCAAACAATTCAAGGTCTGACTTTGCCCAATGGACGGCATCCGCCAGTTCCCTGGCAGGGTTCAGGATGCACTTCAATCCACCGAATCCGCAATAACGCTCCAGAAGGAGACGCTCACGGGCGGTCGGCGTGCGCTGTTCCCTGTCAAGGATGAATGCTGTCTCTATCGCCTTGATGTTGTCGTTCAGCCGTTGTTTTCTATTGTACGCCATTTGACTCTATGAAAAGGGCTACGGCTCCCGTCAACTCTGTATAGAGCTGGTCGTAGTCCGGTGACTGGGCAAAATCATCATCGGTGAGGTCGTAAATGGAATACACGTTGTCAACCAAAGGCAGGAGGTTCTTGACAAACGCTTCCTGGTCTTCTACTGCTACCTCCAGGGGAAACTCACTGTCAACAACATCATACAGGATGCTGTACTTGGAAAAGCGGAGACCTTTCAGCAATGCTGACATGGCAAGTTCTTGTGCCGCATCGGCAAAGAGGGCATCACGCCGTGCCTGCTCATATACTTCTGCAGCATGGTCTGCACGTTCGCGGATAAAGTCCGCATCGCTGGCTTGTGGAAAACGGTTCTCTCTGAGATGGTTCAAGAGATACAGTCCGTAATAGGACAGTTCTGTCTGTGCCTGTTTCTTTCTGTTCATTTGTCTGTTGAATGGATTAAGTGGTGAATAATAAACCGTGGATGGCGGTTGGTGTTTGTGTGAAAGCAAGAAAAAGGCACTCGGTATCCCTCCGAGTGCCGCCACTTAATCCACAGTAAATAAAAGCATCCTAAATAAAGACACCATTTATGAACCATGTTTCGGTGGCAAAGGTACAAACTATTTCTTGTATCTCTTCACATTTCCTCGCTTTTCTGCTGTTTTGCGCTCTGCAAAGACGAATTTCGTGTTGAAATTCTCGTCAAAGGCAATGGCTGCGGAGAATGATTTGCCTTGCTTGCTGGTGAAACCATTGAGCGTTCTGGTCTTGCCCTTGGTAAGCAAGTCGGTGATGTCGGAATCAGTGAGCAACTTTCCTGCTACCTGCTTGAACACTGGCATACCGCACTCCTTGTTGCTGCATCTTACTACCTTTCCGAAGAACTGCATGGTACCTTGCTTGCATTTAGGACACTGGCAGCCGGAATCCTTGTGGCTGAAAAGTCTGTCGCAACCTAACAGCTCTGCAGTGATTTCACGGGTATAGCCTTCGATACTATGGGTGAACCCGTCTGCACTTGCTTCACCTCGTTCAATCTTGGCAAGTTCCGCCTCCCATTTGCCCGTCATCTCCACATTGGCAATCGCCATGTTCTTCACCACGGAATGCAGGGCGAGTCCTTTTTCCGTCGGCACAAGTTTCTTCTGCTGGCGCACCATATACTCTCGTTTGAGCAGGGTTTCGATGATGGCGGCACGTGTAGCTGGTGTACCTATACCGCTGTCCTTCATTGCCTGGCGCATCGTATCATCTTCTATCTCTTTGCCTGCGGTCTCCATTGCAGCAAGCAATGTGGATTCCGTATGCAAAGGCTTTGGTTTGGTCTTGCCCTCCGTGATGGTGCAGCCAGAAAGAGTGATATGCTGTCCTTCTTGCCAGTTGGGAATGACTTGATCCTTGACCTCATTGTCTGTTGCGTCTGCATCCTTGTCCTGCATGTTGTTCTTTTCCTTGAGCGACAACGCTCGCCAGCCAGTTTGTCGGATGATGGAGCCACTGATGCCAAATTCGACGTCATGATCCACTTGCGCCGATACTGATGTGATGTCCTTGATGCAGTCTGCCGAGAACGCTTCTATCATCCGGCACAATATCATGTTATAAACGATCTTCTCGTCCTTGAAAAGACCAATGGCTGCATTTTCTGTGATGAGCAGGGCATGGTGATCGGTCACTTTGGCTGCATTCACGCTGTTCTTGCTATAGTCCTCACTGCCAGGCAAGAGTTTCACTTTTTCTCCATATTCCGAATGATTCTCCAAATTCTTGAAGAGTTTGGGAAGGGTGGCAAATACATCATCCGAGATATAGCGGCTTGATGTTCTTGGATAGGTGATGAACTTTGCCTCGTAGAGTTTCTGGGCGATGGAGATTGTATGCTCTGCCGTGAAGCCATGCTGGGAATTGGCTTCTTTCTGCAAGGTGGTAAGGTCGTAAAGGAGCGGTGCCTTCTCCATCTTTCGCTTGGTTGCGACCTTTGTGATGATGGCAGAACCGGTATCTTTCACCTTATTATATATGTCGGTTGCGGTGGCTTTGTCTGTCCATCGGTTGGCAGATGTGAACTTCAGTATATTGCCACTGTCTGCATCAACCACACCGAAGTGTACCTGCCAGAACGGTTTCGACTCGAAACGCTTGTGTTCCCAATAGCGTTCGCACACCATGCCAAGGGTCGGAGTCTGCACACGACCTACGGAATAGGTGCCACGTCCTGCGGCTATAGTAAGGGCTTGTGTGCCGTTGATGCCGACGAGCCAATCAGCTTCGCTTCTTGCCTTGGCTGCATGATAGAGATTGTCATACTCCTTGCCGTCCCTGAGGTTCTGGAGTCCCTCACGGATGGCTGTGTCCGTAAGCGAACTGATCCAGAGACGGTCGAAAGGTTTCCTGCAACCGAGATACGCATAGAGGTATCGGAAAATCAACTCTCCCTCACGTCCGGCATCGGTTGCTACGATAATGCGCTCACTGCTGTCAAACAGCTTGCCGATAATTTTAATCTGGGCAAGCACACCTGCATCTGGTTTGTAGCCGTTCTCTGTCTTGACTTGTCGGGGAACAAGAACGAACGGGTCGGGAATTACAGGCAGATTCTCTGCATGGAATCCCTTCATGCCGTAGGTTTCCGGCATGGCTGGCTGCACTAAATGTCCGAATGCCCATGTCACATAATAGCCATTGCCCTGCATATAGCCTTCCTCACGCTTGTCAGCTCCCACAATGTGGGCGATTTCCTTGGCTACGCTTGGTTTCTCTGCGATGATTGTCTTCATTGTCTGTTGTTTTTGTGACATCCGCAACCGTGGGATAGACGGTCGCAGATGTCGGTTGTTATGATGGATGATTAACTCTGTGGATCAAGTGGCGGCAACTACATCTTCACGCTTCTTGCCTTTCTCTTTGGCTTCTGTTCCTCTGCGTTCTGTTCCTTCTGCTGCTTTTCGTTCTTTGGCGCAGACTGTCCCGGACTCAGCGGCTCCTTGGTGTGCTTGGTCGCCTCATGGGTCTTGCCCTGCTCGTTGACGGCGACTTGTACCTTGTTCTCGTTGGTCGGAATCTGTTCCTTCGCCTGTTTGAGGTCAGGATTGTTGCGGTAGGAACGTGGCTGCATCTTGTTGAAGTCGAACTTCACATAGGCGGTATAGGTACCGCTGCCGTTCTTGTTGGGCACTTCCTTGATCTCGATAGTCTTGCCTGCCACATAGTCGTCCTTCTGCTGTTCGGTCAGTTCCTTCTTGAAATAGGTGTTGAGTCGGCGGATGGTTCCGTCCTCATTGAGCCAGTGGTTGGGATCTTGCTGCTTCTTCTGACCGCCCGCATCACCTTCTGCCTTCTGCTCCTGCTTGTCAACGGTCTGCTTCTTGTCTCCATTCTGTTTCTGACCTTGCGCCTGTCTTGTGCTGCCAGGCACGAACTCCACACCACGCTGTTCCACATTCACCTGCAACAGCGGTGTAAACTTGCGCCCGTTGGCAAGCTCAATCTCCTTGCGAAGCGGAATACCTGAGTAGAGCACTCTCTTGTCGTCCTTGGTAATAGGTGTCTTGCCGATGGTATCGGGTATGCGCACCTTGTTGGTAGGGATGTCAACAATCTCATTGGTGAGACGGTCGATACTGATGAAATGAGGACGCAGCTCACCTGTATTCTTGTCGGGGAAATCCACAACCTTTCCGAGGTTACCGTTCTGCAATAGGTTCTTCTTGTCCTCTGGAGTGAAGGTATAGCCTTTGTAAGCGACATCGAGTTTTGGCTCGTTGCGCACGAAATGCGGCACGAGTTGCAACTGGTCGTTATCGTCCTTGCGGAATGACAGACGGGCCTGTATCTCTATCTGTTCACCACCGAAGGTCGGCTTCACAATCACAAGCCCCGTCTTGCCGTAGTTGAGCAGGGCTTTCATATCCTTCTCATTCATACTGTTGAAGTCTATGCCATATTTGGCACCAAGTTCCTGCAGGTTCACATCGTTACCACTGATGAGGTTCTGCTTTACACCCGGAGCGGTCTGTGCCTGCTGTTCGGTTGCGGTCTGTTCTGGTTTCTGTTCCATGTCGTTCTCTTTTTCGTTGGTTTGTTCAGATGATACATTCTCTTTTTCTGTGTTAGCTTGCGTCTTGGACGCATCGTCCGATGATGCGGTTTCTTTCGCCTGACCTTCCGATTGCTTTGCCTCTTTCTCATAATTGGAGGTGTCAACCTTGTGGGCGGAAAGAATCTCCTTGTTAGCCTCCGGATCTTTCAGCAACTCCTTCATCACGCCAAGCAGGTTTTCCACCTGGTCTGCCGCTATGCGGTAGAATCCGAATCGGCTTGGCTCCTTGCACTGGCGGAAGAAGTTTCGGAAGAAACTGTCCATCAAGTCACTGTTGCGGTCAAAACGCAGGAAATCGGGCGTGTTCTCCGCCTTGGCGGGCACTCGCTTCGGGGTGCCGTCTCTGCTGAGTCCGGCGACGACGCTGATCTCGCCCGTCTTCTCGTCACGGACTACCAGCACGTCCTGTTCATCACTCTTTTTCTTTTGTACCATAATTGTAAATGTTTAATGGTGAATACTGTTGTTATTTGAATTTCTGATGAATGCGAGTCAAGTAATGCTCCACATTCTCTTTCTTGAATTCTTTTACATTATTCTCTACAAACTGCATCACATCCTCTTCCGTGTAGTATGTTTTCTGCCCCAAACGCTTGTAGGGAAGCACTCCCAGACTACGATAGCGTTGAAGGGAACGAGGGGAGATTTGAAATAAGAGGCAGAGGTCTTGGTTGTCTAGCAATTTTTCATTGATGGCAGAACTTCCTTTTTGCTCCGTCTCTCGTTCGTGTCTCAACATCAGCATGTCGTAGATGCCGTCTATCTTTTTGTGTAGGTCATGGAGATATAGCTCCAGTTTTCTCAATGTTCCATCTTCCATGCTCATGTTTCCTTTGTTATTGTTCGTTCCTCAACCATTCTTTCAATGGCTTCAACTTGGTATCGGCATTGATTACCAATTTTAATAAAATCAATGCGGTTCTCTGAGCGCATTCGCTGCAAGGTGCGCTTGCTCACACCAAGCATCTTAGCTGCATCGTCATTGGTCAACATCGGCTTCAATCCCTTACCCGTCAAGTTCTCTTGAAATGCCATTTTTGCCAATCGCACGTACTGGACTATTTCTGTCAACTGTTCTGTCAGCTTTTTGAAGGCTGCACTTTCCATTGTTATTACTTCCATTCTAATTCCGTTTGAAATGTTATGTAATTCGTTGTTTTTATTTCTCGGCGGCAAAATTAAGCATTTGCGAAATACCCGTTTAACAACTCATTAATGACCCACGTATAATTTTCTTGATTTTTCTTGCCAAGCGGTCGGCAAACCCCAGAAAAGCACTGCCACATTTATTCATTTTCATTGTTTTTCTACATACACACATTAACTTTGCACCTGAATTTGTAGAACCAATAAAACAGAGAATATGGAAGTAGTAACAATGGAAAAGAAGGCATTCGACTTGATGATGGCAAGATACGATGCCTTGGTAAAGAAAGTTGAGTTGCTGAAGCATAAGGCTAACGGCAAGCGTCTGAACAAATGGCTTACAGGTCATGAGGTCTGCCAGCAACTTCGCATCAGCCAGCGCACCTTACAAAAACTTCGTGACCGCCGTTTCTTGGGGCATACCCAGATAGGTCGCCAATTCTATTACTGCCCCGAAGAGGTCAAAGCCATCGTTCCGCTTATCGCCAGAATCAAATCAGTATAGCGTAAAGCCAAACTCGCCCAAGGCAAAGCCGAAAACTTCACCCTGGGCGAGCCAACACATTTTATATTCACCACTTAATCCAAATTGTAAACAATGAACATGAACCAACTTCTTACGCATGAGAGCAAGTCGATAGACACCGCCATGCAATCCTTGAAGAAAGCCAACAACTGGCTATCCTCATTCATCGAGTCCTACAGCCCACCTTTGGACGGGGAGCGATACCTCACCGACAAGGAACTCTCCGAGTTCCTGAAGCTTAGTCGCCGCACCTTGCAGGAATATCGCAAGCAAGGCATCTTGCCCTACATTATATTATGTGGCAAAACCCTCTATCCGGAATCCGAGATACAAGCACTTCTCACTGGTAATTACCGCAAGCCGATAATCGACGGCACTGTTTCACAAGAGAAGGGTACTGCTTCATAATAGCGAAACAAAAAAATAGCGTACAGGGTACAACGACAAAAATCGTTCCCCCTGTACGCTATATAAAGGTGTAGGAATCTTATTAAAAGATGAGAAATTCTAACTTGCACCTCTTGGCATCGTTCCGTTCATCACAATAATCATCGGATACTCGTGTTTTACTTGCTCTGCTTGGCAATCCT